>Ga0209384_1000082_pt1 | contig 67564 bp, 60 predicted proteins | sample CoawatmetaG05DNA_FD_187511 | JGI IMG/M metagenome (GOLD analysis project Ga0209384, IMG submission 187511) | Marine microbial communities from the West Antarctic Peninsula - Coastal water metaG058-DNA (SPAdes) (version 2) | ecosystem: Environmental > Aquatic > Marine > Coastal ... | reverse complement strand
ATTTCCAGTAATCACCGTAATCGTGATTACCGAGGATAGAGAACACTCCGTTTTTACCAGAAAGCTTTTGAAAAGTACTGATCCATTCTTCTGCTTCAGAAGCGGTGTTGTTCACCAAGTCCCCCGTAAACATGACAACATCAGCGCCTAGTTGTGTCACCATATCAACACCATAGGATACTTTTTCGACATTGTCAAAAGAGCCACTGTGAATGTCAGATATCTGAGCAATCGTAAAGCCGTCAAAAGCATCAGGCAGGTCGTCAAATTCTAAAGTATGGCTGATGACTCGATAACGGTAACGCCCTTTCCATATTCCATCGATGATCCCTATCAAGGGTATGGCGGCAATACCAAGCGCTAGTTGAGAAATAAAGGTCCGGCGCTCTGGCATGATGGTCGGCTGGGTGGTCAGCGCGCGAAAAGTGAATTGACCCAAACGGATAATATCCTCCATAATTAGCGGAGCCATTATAACCATCTTAGGAACGGCAATTAAAATCGTCGTACCCACAAGAAGGCTGAGATATTTATAGTCCACCTTGCCAGAAGTCATCATCATTGACATGTAAATGCTAAAAATGATGTAGGCAATGGTAATACCCCAATATATCCATGGGGTCGCAGAAGACTTGAATACGGTTTTGAATGCTTGATAGGCATAGAAGTCTATAGCCAGAACAAATCCAAGGGTGAACAGGATTCTAAAAATCATGATGTCTGATTGAATGCTTAATAACAACGCCATATTGTGCCGATTGTTTTGTCTTGCAAAACTCGGTATTTCAAACGAAGTAGCTAACTTACCTACTCATAATTTCAGCCATTCTTTCTAAACACAGTTCCATGGGTCAGGAAACGCCAGATACAGATAAAAAACTTTTCCTTTTAGACGCTTATGCCCTTATTTTCAGGGCTTATTTTGCTTTTGCTAAAAACCCAAGGATCACTTCTGGTGGTATGGATACTTCGGCAATTTATGGCTTTACCAGCGCGTTGTTAGACCTACTCTCCAAGGAAAACCCAACACACATCGCTGTTTGTTTTGATCTTCCACAGCCCACGGAACGACATGAGATTTTCCCAGAGTATAAAGCCAATCGAGAAGCAACTCCTGAGGCTATAAAATCAGCAGTGCCCTATATACATCGAATTCTAGAGGCCTTTAAAATTCCCGCAATAGGTGTTCCAGGCTTTGAAGCAGATGATGTGATTGGTACACTGGCTAAAAAAGCAGAGAAGGAAGGATTCACCACCTATATGATGACGCCTGACAAGGATTTCGCACAATTGGTGAGTGATAAAATCTTCATGTATCGACCAGGTCGTGGAGGAAATCCTCCTGAAGTATGGGGAGTGCCCCAGGTTTGTGAGCGGTTTGGACTCTCTAATGCAGATCAAGTCATTGACTATTTAGGCATGATGGGAGATGCGGTAGATAATATACCTGGATTACCTGGAGTAGGTGCTAAAACAGCCGCTAAGCTGCTCATGCAGTATGGAAGTTTAGAAGAAACCTTAGCGCATGCAGATGAGATCAAAGGAAAATTAGGCGAGAAAATCCGTGACAACGCGGAGCTGGGAATCTTGTCTAAAAAGTTAGCTCGTATTATTCTCGAGGTACCTGTAGATCTTGAGCCAGAAACATTAACAAGAGACGAGTGGGACCAAGATGCACTGTTGACTATTTTTGAGGAGCTGGAATTTAGGACACTAGGCCGAAGATTAGGTTTAAAAAGAGGTGTTGAGGCTGTTTCCAGATCAAGTGAAGCATCTAAAAAACAAGTAAAAGAAATTAAGCTTGCTTCAAATGATCAAATGAGCTTGTTTGGTGGCCCAGAACCTGATTCGCCTGCGACCTTAAATGTCCCTTCCGGTAGAGATTCTGTTCGGACCATGGACCACTTATATCAATTGGTAGAAACTCTTCCTGAAGCTAGAGAACTTGCACGTCTCTTGGCGGAGAAGTCATCAGTTGCCTTTGATACAGAAACCACCTCATTAGAGGTGTTGGACGCCGAGATCGTGGGAATGAGCTTTAGTTACGCTGAGGGCAAGGCGTATCTTGTCACAGTACCACAGGATAGAGCGGCAGCGGAAGAAATTATCCGTGCTTTTGAGCCATTTTGGTCGAGTACAACGGTTGAGAAAATTGGTCAAAACATCAAATACGATCTATCTGTATTGATGAATTACGGAGTGGAGGTAAGAGGCTCCTTGTTTGACACGATGATCGCCCATTATTTGATCCAACCAGACATGCGCCATAATATGGATATACTCGCGGAGACCTATCTGAACTATGAAACCATATCCATAGAGCAAGTACTGGGTAAAAAGGGCAAAACTCAGAAAAACATGAGAGATATTGCCCCGGCCGATCTTTTAGACTACGCTGCGGAAGATGCAGATATTACCTTTAGATTAAAACAAATTTTCGAGCCAAAACTCAAAGAGACGGGCGTAGATAAAGTGTTTTCTACGATTGAAATGCCACTTGTTCCGGTACTAGCGAGAATGGAGCGTGAAGGAATTCGTGTGGACGTAGAAGCGTTAAACTCCTACAGTTTAGAGTTGGGTGAAATTATAGTGAGGTTAGAGGGAGAGATTTTAGAAATCGCCGGCAGACCTTTCAATGTGGGGTCACCTAGACAACTAGGTGAAGTACTTTTTGATGATCTTAAGCTTTCCGAAAAGCCTAAAAGAACAAAGACAGGCCAGTATGCCACTTCCGAAGATATACTAGAAGGTTTACGAAAGGTTCACCCGATCGTAGACAAGATTTTGGAATTCAGGGAGCTTAAGAAATTAAAAAGCACCTATGTCGATGCGTTGCCTGCATTAGTTCATGAAAAAACTGGACGTATTCACACCAGTTTCAATCAAACGGTAGCTGCCACTGGACGGTTGAGTTCAACAAATCCAAATCTTCAAAACATCCCTATTCGAACTGAAAACGGACGTAAAGTGCGTGCCATGTTTATTCCAGACAATGACAATCATACCCTACTCGCAGCAGATTATAGTCAGATTGAATTGCGCATTATAGCAGCTTTAGCGAAGGACGAATCTATGATTGAAGCCTTCCGAAACGGAGAAGATATCCACAAAGCGACTGCAGCTAAAGTTTTCGAAGTGCCTTTAGAAGAGGTTACAAGAGCGCAGCGTTCTAATGCGAAAACGGTCAACTTTGGAATAGTCTATGGCGTGAGTGCTTTTGGCTTGAGTCAACAAACGGACATGAGCAGGAAAGAAGCTAAGGAAGCCATAGACGGATACTTCAGGACCTATCCAGGTATTAAACAATATATGGATGATCAAGTGGTATTTGCACGCGAATATGGATATGTGGAGACCATAACCGGCCGTCGCCGTTATCTTAAAGACATAGAGAGTCGCAATGGAGTGGTAAGGGGCCACAGCGAACGTAATGCGGTAAATGCACCTATTCAGGGGTCCGCAGCGGATGTGATTAAGCTGGCCATGATTGAAGTTGACCGCGCGATGCGATCATCAGGGATGAAGTCAAGAATGCTTCTGCAGGTTCATGATGAATTGGTTTTTGACGCGGTTAAGGATGAGCTTGATGATTTAAAAGCACTGGTAGTGGAAAAAATGGAGGCTGCCGTAAGTCTTGAGATCCCCATGATTGCTGAGGTTGGCACAGGAGCCAGCTGGTTGGAAGCACATTAGACCCAGGACATCTCGTAATTGAAAAAATTCATGTAACTTAGTGAGTGAGTACTTACTATGACACAGAAACAAACAGATATTATAAAATCAGCCATAACGCTCTTTGGTAGCCAAGGGTATGCAGCGATCTCTACCGCGAAAATCGCACGTGAAGCAGGCGTTAGCGAGGGGTTGATATTTCGCCATTTCACGAGTAAGACGGGGCTATTGAACGTTCTTGTTTCTCACGGAGATCAACAGTATCAAAACTACCTGGATACGGTGGCGGATCATCGTGATCCCATAGCCCTGTTAAGAAACTTTATTAAACTCCCTGTTTCAATGATGGAAACACGTGAGGACTGTGAATACTATCTTACGGTTTCAAAAATTCAGTTGGAATTAGGCATCAATCGGGAAGAAATGTATGATGAAGTTTGCGATCGATTTTCATGGGCCGTCGCAGAAGTCGGCCATGGCAAGCCCAAATCTGTGATTCGTGCTATTCTCTCTGCTCATGAAGGAGCGATCAGCGCTATACATCTAGGAGATCTCCACAAGACACACGCGGTGATCGCTGGCTTGTTGGAGCTTGTTATAAATGAGTAAGTACTTACTTTTAAATTACACTTCTTAAAGGAGATAACTCGTTCTCTCGTTTACGGTCACTTTGTTTTTTTATAAACGGAGACTGATTGAACCACTAATTGTTGTACCTATGCAACAAAATTAATAAGCGATTTTGTCTAAACACACTGAAATCCTAACAGACAGCATAGGTTATCTCACTGGGAGAGCACACCGCGGTATTCGGGAGGCTATGTCTGTGGCGCTTAACAATGCAGGTTTGGACATTTCCCCAGCTCAGCTACCTGCGATAGGTTGTCTGATTTTACGTGATGGCGCTCCAGTAAATCAATGCAAGATGTCTGAGCACATGAACATAGATCGACATAGAGTATCGCGCATTGTTAAGGACTTAGAAGGCAAGGGATGGATCAACAGCATAGCTAACCCCCACAATAAACGGGAAAATTTGATTGAGTTGAGTCAGCATGGGGTTAAGCTCCTACCGATCATACGAAATTGCGCGAAGGAAATAACGAAGCGTGCCTTTAACGGATGTACCGCAGAAGAAAGATCAATAACACTAGACACATTAAAGAAAATTAATAACAACCTGAACAACGACGAATGATGAAATGGGTTAAAAAGGTAATCATAGCGATTGCAATTCTTGGAATAGGAATTATGATATCTGGTCGCCTGAAGGCAATGGCAACAAAGGAAGAGATCAAAGTCGACAGGCGTAAACTAGAGGTTAAGGTGATGACGGCTCATCTCGAGAGCATTGAATTGCCCATAACAGTCTATGGAAAATTGAACGCTGCACAGAGAACAGATCTACTTGCTGAGGTAAACGGCATGTTTAACGGTGGTGATCATCCTTTTTTGGAGGGTCGTGCTTTTAAAGCAGGGGAAGTATTGATCCAAATTGACAACGCTGAAGCTAAAGCGAATGCAATGAGTGTTAAAGGGAATTTTATTAATGCCTTGTTGGGCGTGCTACCCGACATCAGCCAGGATTATAGTGGCCAGTATAGAGCATTTGAACTATACTATGATGAACTGAGTTTAAATACGGCTTTAACTCAAATGCCAAAAGCGGAGGGTAAACTGGAAAAGTTCTTGATTGCTCGCGGAATACAGACGGCTTACTATCAGGCAAAAAGTTCAGAAGTACGTTTAGACAAATTTAGTATTCGTGCACCTTTTGACGGCGTCGTTGCCATGGCAGGTGTAAAGCGGGGCAACCTAGTTAGCCCAGGTAGAGCGCTAGGGACTTTTGTGAGCACTCGCTCTTATGAACTTAAAACAGCGGTGACAATGGCGTACGCGGACCAGCTTTCTGTTGGTCAAACAGTACATTTCACTTCTCCTGATGTTGCGATGACCTGGGAGGGTAGCATCGCGAGAATAGCTCCAATAGTGGATGCGGCTACCCAGAGCATTAACATCATCGTTAATGTGTCCGGTTCCACGCTTCGAGAAGGAATGTATTTAACGGGTAAGATTGATGGATTACAGGTTGATAATGCCTTGAAGATCCCCGCATCAATGGTGGTAGATAATGAATATATCTATATGATTGAGCAAGACAGTATATTAGTCAAAAACCCAGTAACTGTGGTGGAATGGCTCGACAAAGAAATCATTGTAAAAGGCATAGAACAAGGTGCGCTTCTAGTCAACGAACCAACTCTTAAGGCTGCTGCAGGATTAGTTGTGGTCCCAGTGAAATAACGAGACACACCGCATGAAGAAACTCATAGAATTTTTCATTAAGTACCCAGTAGGGGTAGATGCATTACTGATTGGATTTTTCCTTTTTGGATACATTAGCTACAACAATCTTAACACGACCTTTTTTCCGCTGGTAGAGTCACGCAATGTGACCATTACTATGATATACCCTGGGGCTTCACCCCAAGAAATAGAGGAAGGCGTTGTAAATAAAATTGAGCAAAACCTTAAAGGTTTAACAGGGGTCGAACAATACACATCAACTTCGAATGAAAACCGTGCTTCTATTGACATCCAAGTACTAAAAGGATATGATACAGACTTAGTCCTAGAAGATGTAAAGAATGCAGTGGAAAATGTAGCGTCTTTTCCCACAGGTCTTGAGCCTGTTCGAGTGTCAAAGCGCGAGAACTTAACCTTAGCCATGAGTATGGCATTGACAGGTGAAGGGGTAGACTTGATTAGTTTAAAACAAGAGGCGCGTAAAATAGAACGAGATCTACGTCTTAAAGACGGTATTTCAAAAGTGTCTCTGTCTGGTTTTCCTAATGAGGAAATAGAAATAGCATTAGACAAAAGCACACTTCGTAAATATGATATTTCATTAAATCAGATCGCCACAGCTCTGAGATCAACGAATATAGACATCACTGGCGGTACTATTAAAGGGAGTCAGGAAGAGATGTTGATCAGGTCACGTAACAAGAAGTACGACGCGCAAGATCTACAGAATGTAATTGTCTTGACCCGACCAAACGGACAAACAATTCGACTTAAAGACGTTGGAACAGTACGAAACAGGTGGGAAGATACGCCCACACGAGCTTCCTATAATGGGATTTCTTCTATCGAGATAACGGTGAACAATACAGATCAAGAGGACCTCTTACAGACCTGTGAGTATCTCAAAGAATACATTGCTGAATACACCGCCAATACGGATCATATGCAGTTGGAAGTCATTACTGATTTTTCGGTTACTCTTCAACAGCGCAAAGATTTACTGTTTGAAAACGGATTATTAGGCTTTTTCTTAGTGCTAATATTATTAGCGTTATTTCTGAATTTGCGCCTCGCATTCTGGGTAGCCATAGGTATTCCTGTATCGTTTGCAGGGATGTTTGTACTAGCCAGCTACTTTGGAATCACGATTAACGTTATCTCGTTATTTGGAATGATCGTTGTTGTGGGTATTTTGGTAGACGACGGTATTGTCATTGCTGAAAACATATACGCTCATTTTGAGGGAGGAAAACCATTAATGAAAGCAGCATTAGAGGGAACCATTGAAGTCCTTCCGTCAGTGGTTTCTGCAGTTCTGACAACTATCATAGCCTTTTCGAGCTTCTTTTTCTTGGACGGTAGAGCTGGAGATTTTTTCTCTGAAATGGCCTTTATTGTGATTGCTACCTTGGCGGTCTCCTTGATAGAAGGATTGATCTTTTTACCTGCCCACTTGAGTCATTCGAAGTTAGAGCGCAATGCTAAGATGAATCCTGTACAGAACGCGGCTACCACGGCGTTGTTCCGTTTTCGTGATAAGGTATACGCACCCTTTTTGAGATGGTCTTTAGAGAATAAAATCATTACGATCAGCTTTTTTGTAGCTATTATGATTGTCACCTTTGGAGCTATGGGTGGCGGCATTATAAGAACTCAATTTTTCCCGTTTATTGAACGCGACAACTTGAACATTAGTCTAGATATGCCGTCGGGAACGAACGAAGCGGTGACCCAGAAGTGGATTGATCACATTGAATCTAAGGTTTGGAAGGTCAACGAGCAGTATAAAGCTGAGCGTGGAGATGGCTTGGATGTGGTGACCGCTATTCAGAAAAACATTGGACCGAGCTCTTCAAAGGCACGTTTGAATGTAATTCTCTTAGACTCAGAAACGCGCTTAACGCCATCCTACTTGATTCAGAATGATATTCGTGAAGCATCTGGGAAAATTCCTGGTGCAGATAATGTGAGCTTTGGTGGTGTTCAGGCTTTTGGTAAACCGGTTTCTATCAGTTTAGTGTCGTATGATTTAAAGGAGCTAAAAGGAGCTAAAGACGCCCTGAAGTTAAAATTAAAAGGCATGGAGTCGCTAGCAGATGTGATTGATAACGACCAAAAAGGTATTCGTGAGGTTACGTTACAGCTTACAGATAAGGCTCGTTATTTAGGAATGACGCCAGGTGGTGTCATGGGTCAAGTGCGTGAAACTTTTTTTGGTGCCCAGGTCCAGAGGCTTCAGCGTGGTGAAGACGAGGTCAAAGTATGGGTCCGATTGGATGAAAAAGACCGCAAGCAATTGTGGGATTTAGAGGAGTTGGAAATCGCTACGCCTCAAGGCAATGTGCCTTTACGAGAATTAGCTTCCTATACGATCGAGCGTGGAACAGTGAACATCAACCACTTGGATGGCCAGCGGGAGTTTCGCGTGGAAAGTGATTTGTCTAGTCCAAACGGATCGGCACCGGCTATTTTAACGCAAATTCAGCAAGATATTTTGCCCGATATCTTGGCGAAGTATCCTTCTGTAAACGCCCGCTATGAAGGCCAGCAAAAGGAAAGTCAGAAGACCCAGAAGAGCTCACAAACGGTGATGCCGTTGATTCTGTTTTTGATTATACTGACCATTACATTCACCTTTCGCTCCTTAGTGCAAACCATTCTGATCATGTTACTCATACCATTGAGCTTAACAGGTGTTGCTTGGGGACACTATATCCATGGCATGCCCATGTCGATCTTAAGTTTCTTGGGTATTGTAGCGTTGATCGGTATCATTGTAAATGATTCCTTAGTTCTGGTAAGTAAGTACAACATCAATGTGAAATCCGGCCAAGGCGTATACGATGCTATTTATAACGCAGGGATGAGTAGATTCCGTGCCATCTTTCTTACGACCATTACAACGATAGCAGGACTTGCTCCGTTAATAATGGAAACGTCTTTTCAGGCACAGTTTCTCATACCTATGGCAGTAGCAATTGCCTACGGAATTGGTTTTGCTACGATGCTAACACTTCTCGTTCTTCCCTCTATGATGGCTCTGGTAAATGACGGTAGGGTTTTAGTCAAACACATCTGGACTAATGAAAGGCCCACTAGAGAAGAAGTTGAGCCAGCGATCATCGAGATGAAAAGTGAACAATACTTTAATGAAATCAATAAAGCCCAGGAAAATGAATAGACTACTCACAATCCTATTCGCAATCGCTAGTATTAGTGCATCTGCACAGATGGTACTTACTTTAGACCAAGCGATAAGTGCGGCATTAGAGCATAATCATGATCTCTTCATTGCGGGTTTAGATGCTGAAAAAGCCTCAAATTCAGCGACCTATGGAAATGCAGGGATGCTTCCAAGCGTCACGGCAACTGCGGGAACGAATTACAGCAACCAAAATTCTAATCTTGAGTTTGCAACCGGACAGACTCAAGACGTGAAGGGAGCCCAATCACTCTCTCAGAATGCTTCAGTCGGACTTAGTCAGGTATTATTTGCAGGTGGACGCATTCAGCGTAGTTACACCCTGTTGAAAAGTGCAGAGCGTGCGGCGAATGTCCTACAGCGCCAGGCGATGGAGAACACTATAGCCCAAGTATGGTCTCAATACATGGCCTTGTCACTACTTCAGCGCAGCGTTTCAACAGCTTCTGAAAGTATGATGATCTCTAACGGGCGTTTTACAAAGGCCCAGCTCACTAACGAATTAGGTGGTTCAAATACCACCGATTTGCTGTCTGCACGAGTAGATTTAAACCGTGATAAGGTGAGTTTGATGAATGTCGAGACACAATTAGAATCTGCCCGCAACACTTTCTCTACATTCATTGGGTGGGACAACAGTAATTTTGCCGTAGGAGACGGCGCGAACCTAGCGGTGTTGCCTGGGTTTGAAGTAAAACAGGTACTCACACAGATGTTGGAGAACAACGCACTGCTGGAGCTCGCTATAATTACTGCAGAGACGGCTAAGTTGCAAGAGAAAATGCAACAAGCCACACTGTTTCCAACCATCAATGCGCAGGCATCTTATGGTGTAAACCAAAGCCAGGCTGAGGCTGGCTTCCTCAGTGCTTCTCAGCAAACAGGGTTAAATGCAGGTGTGAACTTCAACTACAATTTGTTTTCAGGGTTTCAGAGTCAAACGCAGCGTCAGAACATGCAAATCGAAACACTTAAGGCGAAAAGAAGATTAGAACAGGTACGTGAATCCACGGAAAATGCAGTTAAAAACGCGATACGCATGTTTGAAAACGCTACAGCTGTAGCAATAGTAGAGTCTGACAATGCGGAGGTCTCCAAGCAGCGATTTCAGAAGATGGATGAACTCTTCGAGTTAGGTAAAGTGAGTAGCTTAGAGTTGCGCGAAGCCCAACTGGCTTGGTTGGCAGCAGAGAACGGAAAGTCCAGTGCACAGTTCCAAGCCATGAATGCACAAATAGCATTATTACAACTCATGGGTTCACTCACGAGTGATGGAGCAGCATCTGTTAGGACAAACGACTAATTTAAAATGTCATTTCAGGCACATCGCCTTCGACGATTAAGCGACCGGCCGTCTTTGATCTAATTTCTTCTACACTTACGCCTGGCGCACGTTCGAGAAGCACGAAGCCGTGCTCAGGATCTATTTTTAGGACAGCAAGATCGGTGACAATTTTCTTTACACATCCAACACCTGTTAGTGGTAATGAACAGGCGGGCAAGAGTTTGCTTTCCCCTTTTCTATTGGTGTGTTGCATAGCCACTATAATGTTATCCGCAGAGGCAACCAGATCCATTGCTCCACCCATTCCTTTGACCATTTTACCTGGTATTTTCCAGTTGGCGATGTCTCCGCTGTCACTCACTTCCATGGCACCAAGCACGGTTAATTGTACGTGCTGACCACGGATCATTGCAAAGCTTGTGGCGCTTGAGAAAAAGCTCGCACCGGGCAAGGCCGTAATGGTTTGCTTTCCGGCATTAATCAGGTCAGCATCTTCCTCACCTTCCACAGGGAAAGGACCCATACCTAAAATACCGTTTTCACTTTGGAACTCTACATTTATGCCATCAGGAATGTGGTTTGCAACTAGCGTTGGAATGCCAATACCTAAGTTCACATACCACCTATCCTGTAACTCCTGTGCAATGCGCTGTGCGATTTGATCTTTACTCAATCCCATAATTATTCGGCTTTTGCACGCACGGTGCGTTGTTCAATACGTTTTTCATAATAGGCACCTTGGAAGATGCGTTGCACGAAAATTCCAGGCAAATGAATGCTGTTTGGATCCAGTTCACCAACCTCGACCAATTCCTCTACTTCGACTACCGTTATTTTTCCGGCCATAGCCATCATGGGGTTAAAGTTCCTGGCGGTACCCTTGAAGATGAGGTTACCAGCTTTGTCACCTTTCCAAGCTTTTACAAAAGCAAAGGGTGCGTCAAAGGCATGCTCCAAAATGTGAGGCTTACCGTTAAACACGCGTACTTCTTTGCCTTCAGCGACCTCTGTTCCATATCCTGCCGGTGTGTAAAAAGCAGGTATACCAGCTCCGGCAGCTCTGCATCGTTCTGCTAAAGTTCCCTGAGGTACAAGATCTACTTCTAGTTCTCCCGAAAGCATTTGACGCTCAAATTCATCATTCTCACCTACGTAAGAAGCAATCATTTTTTTGATTTGTCGTGTATTCAATAGAGTGCCTAAGCCAAACCCATCTACTCCAGCATTATTGGAGATACAGGTTATGCCTGTGGTGCCTTTGTCTCGGATGGCGAGGATGGTGTTCTCAGGGATTCCACACAGTCCAAACCCGCCAAACATCACGGTCATATCATTCTCTAAACCTTCAACAGCAGCATGAGCATCAGCGACTACTTTAGAGATGTAGTTGTGTTTCTGTGACATAAAAAGAGGGTCTAATTAGGTTGATTATCAAGGTATAAAAAAAGCCACTGCTCTCCTTAATGAGTCGTGTCAATTATTAATCCTGTATTGCAGGAAGAACAGTTGTGCTTACTTCACCAAAACCGATTCGTATCGATCCGTTGTCACACCAACCGCGCATCGTTACCCTATCATTATCCTCGATAAAAGTGCGTGTATCACCGGTATCAAGTGTGATGGGCTCTTTTCCAGACCAGCTCAACTCTAGCATAGAACCATAACTGTCTTTAGTAGGACCTGATATAGTACCTGAAGCCATCATGTCGCCAGCATTGATGTTACATCCATTAACCGTATGGTGCGCCAATTGCTGTCTCTGGTTCCAATACATATATTTATAGTTGGATCGAGAAATGACCGTACCGGATTTACCCTCTGGAGTCAATTCCACTTCCAATTTAATATCATAGTTATTTTCACCAGTAGTTTCCAAGTACGGTAGAACTTTCACATCTTGAAGAGGTCCAGCGACCTTATAGGGCTCTAATGCATCCATTGTAACGATCCAAGGACTCATGCTTGAGCCAAAGCTTTTACCCAAGAAAGGCCCAAGCGGCACATATTCCCACTTTTGAATATCTCTGGCACTCCAGTCATTAAAGACCACCATTCCGAAGATGTACTCGTCCGCTTCCTCCGCTTTAATACGATGTCCAAGCGCTTTTCCTTCCCCTGTGATGAAGGCCATCTCTAGTTCAAAATCCATTCTAACGGAGGGTCCAAAGGTTGGCGTATCAGCTCCTGGTGCCATTCGCTGTCCTTTTGGACGGTGTAGATCTACGCCACTAATAACGATGGATGAGCTTCGTCCGTGGTATCCCACTGGGATATGTTTCCAGTTTGGAAGTAGTGCGTTAGCAGGATCTCGAAACATTTTCCCAACGTTTGTTGCGTGTTCTATAGAGCTGTAAAAGTCAGTATAATCTGAAACGAACACGGGCATTAACATTTGCACCTGTTCTATTAAAAATAGTGCCTTATTTTGATGATGGGTGTTGCTTTTTAGGGTTTCGTTATTTTCGTCAAAGAGCTCTGCCAACCTATTGCGAACAGCTCTCCATGTGGGACGCCCTAGTGCAATAAAGTCGTTTAGGGTGTCCTGTAAAAACACATCATCTGGCAAGTCGATTCCGTCGAAGTAACCCAATTGCTGTAGAACACTTAGGTCAATCACCGTATTTCCTATACGCGTTCCTGTAGTGATAATGTCATCGTCAGCTATGAATACGCCAAAAGGCAGATTCTGAATGGGAAAATCGCTTTGATTTGAAACGGGAATCCAAGAGGAACGCTTGGGATCATTGGCTAATAGTTGCGCCATCAGGTTTGTGATTTTTGGTTCTTGTATAGGCCTAAAATACAATAGGTACGTTGAATTTCAGAGATTAGTATGAAGAAAACCCACGCTATGTCTAACGTGGGTCTAACTTTCAAAATATTCGAACTTCTGAAGTAGAACCTAAAGTGTACCTCGTTGCTCTTGTTCGCGTTCTATAGCCTCAAAAAGAGCTTTAAAGTTTCCTTTTCCAAAGCTCGTCGCGCCTTTACGTTGAATGATTTCAATAAATACTGTAGGACGATCCATTAGCGGCTTGGTGAAAAGTTGAAGGAGGTATCCTTCGTCATCGCGATCTACCAGAATTTTGTAGCGTTTTAACACTTCCATATCCTCATCTATAGCACCCACTCGATCCTTAAGATCTGTATAGTAACTGTCGGGTACATTCAGGAATTCTACTCCTCGTTCACGGAGTTCGTGAATGGTACGAATAATATTGTCCGTAGCAAGAGCAAGGTGTTGAACACCTGAGCCATTGTAAAATTTAATGTATTCCTCAATCTGACTGCGCTTCTTACCTTCAGCAGGTTCATTGATTGGAAACTTGATTCTACCGTTTCCGTTCGACATCACCTTTGACATTAATGCGGTGTATTCCGTGGAGATATCGTCGTCGTCAAAAGAAATGATCTGCGTAAAGCCCATCACTTCTGCGTAAAACTTGACCCAAGTATTCATTTGTCCCCAATCTACATTTCCGACAATATGGTCAATGTATTTAAGGCCTACAGGCTCCGGAGCGTATGTAGGTGTGCGTGCAACATAGCCAGGGAGGAATGCTCCTGTATAATTTTTTCGCTCTACGAATAAGTGTACCGTTTCCCCATAAGTATAGATCCCGGCAGTAACAACGCTTCCGTTTTCATCTGAATGGGTAGTAGGTTTCTGGTAAGACTTTGCGCCACGTTTGGTTGTTTCGTCATAGGCACTTTTCGCGTCATCAACCCAAAGAGCGACTATTTTCACACCATCGCCATGTTCAATAAAGTGACGATTGATATCGCTGTCTTTCGCCATGGATGAGGTAATAACCAGCCTGATTTTATCCTGTTGTAACACGTATGAAGTACGGTCTGAAACACCGGTTTCAAGTCCGGCATAAGCAACTTCTTGAAAACCAAAAGCAGTTTTGAAATAATAGGCGCTTTGCTTAGCGTTACCTACATACATTTCAATGTAATCGGTTCCTAAAAGTTGTAGAAAATCCTGTGCATCTTCAAATTGTTTGGGTAAAGTATGGTCCATGTAATGTTTGCTTTGAGCGGTTAAAGTTAAGGTAGGATAAGGTCTAATGCTTGAGAAAGATCAGCAATCAAATCTTCGGGGCTTTCAACACCTATACTCAGTCGGATCAACGAGGGAGAGATACCTAAAGCTTCTTTGTGCTCTTCATCTACTTTACTATGGGTCATGGTCGCTGGATGCTCTGCTAAGGATTCCGTAGAGCCTAAAGACACCCCAAGTTTTATTACTTGGAGATGATCTAGCACCTTGAAAGATTCTTCTTGACCTCCTTTTATATAAAGCGCAATCATAGATCCATTGCTGCTGTATTCTTGCTTGAAAATAGCGGCTTGTTCTGGAGCCCATTCTTCAATATTACCCAAGTAACGAACACTGGATACGGCTGGATGACTTTTCAGTGACGTCGCTACTTTTTCCGCGTTTTCTGCTTGAGCTTTTAGCCTGAGGTGTAAGGTTTCTAAACTGCGTAGAATGAGCCAGCTGTCCATAGGTCCCAGAATACCTCCCATAAAGGTTCTTGCCATCCTTACGCGCCCCATCCATTCTGCCGAACCTGTAGCTGCACCAGCGATCACATCACTATGACCTGCAAGATATTTTGTCGCCGAATAGACGACAATATCAGCACCAAGCTCATGCGCTTTACAAAAAAGCGGCCCCATATAGGTATTATCTACAATTAAAGGAACGGAAAAATCGACCGTGCTAAACCCATCTGCAATGGAACGTGCTTCTTTGATGGAGAAAAGATCCATCGTAGGATTAGATGGAGTCTCGGTATACATCGCGCATACTTTCGCTCCAGGATATTTCGCTCCAACCTCTGTCATTACTTCTTCGGCAGTTTGACCGCGGAGTACTAGATGCGTATTTACCTTGTACTGTTGAAGGTAGTGGTGGATGAACATGTCTGTCCCGCCGTAAACAGGTGTAGTGTACAGAAGGACCTCTCCTGGTGCACAAAGCTCAAAAAGAGTGGAGGTGATGGCCGCCATCCCGGAGCCAAAAACAACAGCCTGCTCCGTACCATCAAGCACTGCAAGTCTGGCCTCTAAAAGTTGGGTGTTTGGTGTGCCTAGACGAGTGTATATCCCACCTAATTTCTCACCCTCTGGCATTTCTTCTGCACCTGTTGCCCAAGCGAAAAAATCTCGCCCTTGTTGTGCGTTTTCAAACTCATAAGTAGAGGTTTGGAAGATGGGCTGCTTCATACTGCCTTGGTATTCACTTGCGTGATATCCGTGCGATAACATCGCGGTTTCATTGGTTTTTTTCATGGTGATAGGTTTTGAATTAAAGTGGTAGCATGGCTATGTCCACCCTTATACTAGTTATGCATCCAGCTTTTATGGTAATCCCCCGCGTCTAATGCCAGGGCTTGCTCGGTCACCTTGAGTGGTTTAAAGGTGTCGACCATTACGGCTAATTCTAATGTTTCTTTTTTTCCGATGCTTCCCTCGTAGGTTCCTGGGTGTGGTCCATGTGGTATACCTGAGGGATGTAGTGTGATCTGTCCTCGACCTATGTTGTTTCTAGACATGAAATCACCATCCACATAATACAATACCTCGTCCGAATCAATATTGCTATGGTTATACGGAGAAGGTATACTTAGTGGGTGGTAGTCATAGAGCCGTGGCACAAAAGAACAAACTACGAATGCCGAAGTTTCGAAAGTTTGGTGTACCGGAGGAGGCTGGTGAACACGTCCTGTAATGGGTTCAAAATCATGAATGCTGAAGGCATAAGGATAATTAAACCCGTCCCAACCTACCACACCAAACGGATGTGCTCCATAGGTGTAGCTGTGCAACATGCCCTCTTTCTTAACCTTAATCTCAAAATCTCCTAATTCGTCTACGGGAGCCATGTGCTCAGGAGCTCTAAGGTCACGTTCGCAATAAGGACTATGTTCTAGTAGTTGACCGAACCAATTCCGGTACCGTTTGGGAGTATATATAGGGTGTGCACTTTCCACAATAAACAACCGATTGTCTTCAGTGTCAAAATGAAACTGTTGAATCATGCCCCGTGGGATTAACAAGTAATCGCCTGGACTAAAGCTTAATGATCCAAACTGAGTGAGTAGCTTACCCGTCCCCTCATGGACAAAGACAAGTTCGTCATTCTGCGCATTCTTATAAAAGTATGTCGTAGTGCTTTTGCGCGGTGCTGCCAAAGTGATGGTACAATCACTGTTTGTCAATACCGGTACACGGCTCTCTAAGTAATCATCTGTCGGGGGGACATCAAATCCTTTTAATCGGTAGGCTTTCATGTTCTTTTCCACCGCAATCTTAGGGGAAACATCTACGCTCCCATTCACTTCTTTCACCATGGTAGGTGGATGGCAGTGGTATAAGAGAGAGGACATACCGTCAAAGCCAATAGTTCCAAAAAGCTCTTCGTGGTACAATTCGCCGCTCTCCTTGCGGAATTGTGTGTGACGTTTGTGCGGGAAGAGCCCTTTCTTTTGATAAAATGGCATAGAATTCTGCTGTTTGGGTAGTATAGGTTCCACACAAATATACATTACTTTCGAAGAGCTAAAATCTCAGAAATGTCCATTGTAGAAACACTTGCCCAAGACCTGTTCAATGCTCTTAAATCAGGCACTCCAATTCCACCACTCCGAGAGGAGATTAACAATGATATTGTTCTGGCGTATCAGGTACAGGAGCACCTTGTGCGTCATCGGCTGGATGCAGGCGAACGAATTATAGGCAAGAAAATAGGTTTAACCTCTCCTGCCGTTCAAAAACAGTTAGGCGTTGACCAACCAGATTACGGAGTACTTTTTCACACCATGGATCTTTCTCCAACAGGGGTATTGGATGTTTCTAATTTAATTATGCCCAAGGCGGAGGGAGAATTGGCTTTTGTTTTAAAGGAAGACCTCGATAAACCAGCGCTCACTTTAGAAGATATAAAGAATGCAATTGGAGCTGTGGCCATCGCTATAGAGGTCGTAGACTCACGTGTTGAAAATTGGAAAATAGGAATTTCTGATACCATTGCGGACAATGCTTCAGGCTCACACTTTATCTTAGGTCCAGAACGTATAGCACTTGAAAAGGTGAAGACCGCATCCATTGAAATGAAGCTTTACAAGAACGATCAACTCGTTAGTGAGGGCTCGGGAGCTGCATGTATGGGTGATCCATTAAACGCAGCCCTTTGGTTGGCACAAATCATGAAAAATCAAGGGAGTCCGCTGCTTAAAGGAGAGGTCCTACTTAGCGGTGCTTTAGGACCCATGGTTTCTGTTTCTTCAGGCGATGAATTAACGATGACCCTTGACGGATTCCAAGACCTTCAACTCTCTGTACGATAGTTAAATCATGTCTTTTTTTTAGCCATGAAAAACACATATTCAGATCTCGTTGAGCAGACTTTTGATTGGCCTAGCGAGGAGTTTAAGATGACTGAAGACCATTCTCTTGAGTGGAATACCCTTGACCTTAAACCCATTTAGAGCAATACGTCACGCCATTACGGCTTACCTATCTTCCAAGTATTGATGAGAATATTCAACGTGCTCGACGCATGTTTCATGTGGCCATGGCTAGGGTGGACTACGGTGCAGAATAATAATATTATTATTGCACTAATGTTTAATAATATCTAACCTCAAACCTTGAAGGATTAAAGGCATTGCCTAATTTGTAAGCATGAAACAAGTCTATTTTTCACTTCTATTTGTGGCGTCTTTTCTCCAACCTATTTTGAGTTATGGGCAGGATGTATATATTCCGGAGCCCGGAGAAGGTTTTAGTTTTAACACCTCTGTACTTATGGTGGCTGGAGTTACAGAAGGTTTTACTCCCGCATTAATGGCGAATTCTCAGGAAATCCAATTCTTGAGAGAGCATCATATCGGCTTAACGCATTTTGGGGTTGCCTTTGGACTAGGATATAGTGGTCACTTTTACCACGGAAACATACATATTCATGTGGATGAGGATGGCACACAATCAGTTAGAGATCTTACCGGACAGGATTACAACAGTAATAGGTTTGCTACAGAATATTTAGACGGTTCACTAGAGCTACGTTACCGCAGTAAAGTCAATAAAAACGGCAGGTATAATAGACTTTATGTAGGCGGCGTTTTAGGGTACAAAGTAGACGCCTATTCTTATCAGAAAACAGATTCCTATCGTGTAAAATTTTATAATGTAGATGGTTTTAATACGTTGCGATACGGATTATACGCGAAGGTTGGAAGAGGTCAAGTTAACCTCTTTTATTTCTATGGGTTAAGCCAGATCGTTACCTCCGGTCCTATGCTACCTGGATGGTCAAATGCAACAAGCCAAAACTTAGGCGTGAGTATTACCCTCTAACAATTACTTCAGAGGTACGGCGGAGCATGCTTCACCATAACTGATTTTTTTAGCGACCTGTTTCATTTTACTCGTTGCAAATAAGTAAGCATCTTGAGGAATTCTAGAGTCGCCACACCCTTTAATAATCACTGGTTTCCCTACAAAATCATCCCAATTTAATTGAGACAAACGCTCTCTATAATATTGGCTGTAAAAGGCTTCTTCGCTATCCGCCCAGTAGCTCTGTGCTTGGTGATCGCAAAGTTTTGAGGCAACTAACAATGCCGCCCATGCGGGTAGGATAGCATCTGTGCTACAGAAAACCCGAATAAATCTTCCTTTAAAAGGACTGTAGTCAAAGGTTTTAAGAGTTTCTCTAAAGTTTTTTTCGCGCAAAATATAGCCACCTTCAAGAAATTGAGAGATGTCCAAGTCACGGACTTCAGCGGGCATAAAATCCTCTAGATTAAATGTGATGAGCGGGCTATTAGCTACTTTATTAATAATCTCTCCTTCTGCCATGGTCCTATCGTCTGGTGTAATCTCTAAAGTACTCTTGATTCTCCTCTGTTCTAAGTCCTTCAAGTATAAATGCTGATTTATTTGGAACTATTGGTGTGATTAGCTTTTCATTATGCCAATTTTCATAGGTCGTAAAATCTACAGCTATGCGATCTTCAAGACGTTCAAACAACTTAAGCTTGGCTACTTTGTTCCAACCAGATTCCACCGTGCCTTGGAATACTTTCGCCTTGCTACCGGAGCCATATCCCATGAAGCCTATTATTTTTCCCGTCATTGATTTTTCCTGCTGTGCGGCGTCACACAACGTACTGATCAATCCCATAAAAATGGATGCGGTATACATATTACCGATCAAGCTTGATGCTCGTTCTGCAGGTTCTAGTGCCTTCGATACATAATTTTTGTAGTAGGTACTCTTGCTAAAGGTCTTTACCCACGTTTTAGCCTCTTCTTTGTCTTCTGGCATTTCACAGCCCATGGCAGTTACTACTTCCGCCCATTTTCCGTTCTCCTTCATCCAATCTAGGTAGAAGTTGACCAGCATGCGTCTTCCGTGAAAGGCGTAGGGAAGGTGCATCACGACGCGGTCCCACTCCAGGGCAGGGTTCACTTTGATTTTCGTACCAAAGTGCGTTAGCGCTTCTTTAACACGTGCTATATAAGCACCGTTACTGTATTGACCGTCGAAAACAGGTTCTTCATGGTACGTCCTGAGCATGGTGTTGCCACCCCAGAAACCATTCGCCTTAGATAAGCGATCTTCTGCGTCCTCTGTGGATAACGACAACCCTAACAATTGTGCGGCTTCTACTAAAACAGCTGCTTTTGTGTGCGTTCTTCTTGGTTTGAAAAAATCGCGCTCGCCTTTCGTTGCCACACCTATTTCTTCGCTGAGACTTATGATCTCCGGGTTAGCACAAACAAGCAATGCCACGGCTCCCGCTCCTTGGGTGTATTCCCCCGAAGAATTAAGTTCATATTTTGCTAAATCTGATGCCACCACAATGGCCTGCATTTCCGGATGTTGCTTGACGTAAAGGCAGGCATTCTCTAAGGCATCTATGGCACCTATACAAGCAAAGGTCATATCAACAACATCAGTGTTTCGCAATGATCCAGGGCCGTGCTCTGCCTCTAAACCGTGCTCTACAAGGTCTAAAATATAAGTAGCGGTGGGTTTCGCACTGTCAAGTGCGCTTTCGGTTCCTAGATAGAGTCTTCCTACTTTTGAAGGATTTAATTTTTCGTTCGTGAATAACTCTAGACATGCATTTGCTCCCATGGAAGCAGCGTCTTCATCTATGTCAGGAAAAGACATAGAAGTCAAGCCTAGGCCTTTGTTAAGCTTTGCATATTCTATTTCTCTTGCTCTAGCTAGAGTTTCAATAGGTAGGTAATGGTGGGGAACATAATAGGAAAGAGCGTCTATTCCGATTTTCATCTAGCGGATGTTATAGTTTAACAATATCGGGTCAGCATCAATTTTTAACCATTGAACGCTTAAATAATGACCATTTTAACCGTTATAGTGTATAAAGGTTCTCTTTTTGAGAGACCTTATGTATGAATTATCTGTGATTTACAACATTCCAAGCTCAAGCATGGCTTCTTCACTCATCATACTTTTATCCCAGGTAGGTTCAAAAGTAATCTCAACCTCAGCATCACGGACGCTGTCTAGAGCCTTGGCCTTGTCCTTGACTTCTTGAGGCATACTCTCTGCAACAGGGCAGTTGGGCGAAGTCAGGGTCATTAGAATATGGACATCTCTCTCCGTACTTACCTTAACATCATAAATCAATCCTAGTTGATAGATGTCCACAGGAATTTCAGGATCAAAAATGGTACACAATACAGCGACCACTTCTTCACCAATTTTCTGCATTTCACTATGTGTAAGTTCTTCGCTCATCTTGTTGTCTATTAACCGGAAAATACCAGTGCGTAATATTTCATTTGGGTAATCATGCTCATCAGCCCGTTTGCTCTAGTTGGACTTAAATGATCTTTTAACCCCATTTTATCTAGGAAACCTAGGTCTGCTTGAGCAACTTCTTTCGCTGGTTGATCACTAAAGACATCAATTAACATGGCTACGATGCCTTTGGCAATGATCGCATCTGCATCCGCCTTAAAAATTACACGATTGCCATTCTTTTCAGCTTTCAGCCATACCTTACTCTGACAACCTTTTACCAGTAAATCCTCTTCTTTTTCGTCTTCCGATAGCGTGGCCATAGATTTACCCATCTCAATGATATGGCTGTACTTATCCATCCATTCCTCTAGGAAATCGAAGTCATCGATCAGTACTTGTTGCTTTTCTTGGATACTACTCATGGCTTATTTCAACATGTTAACCGCTTTTACAAGGGCTGCTTTAAAAAGGTCGATCTCCTCTTTCGTATTGTAGAGCGCAAAACTTGCACGTGCAGTTCCAGATACGCAAAAGGCATCCATAATGGGCTGGGTGCAGTGCTGTCCTGTGCGAATAGCCACTCCTTGCTGATCTAATAATACCCCTAAATCATACGAGTGAGTGCCGTCCACAACAAAGCTCAAGACACTTGCCTTATTCAATGAGTCACCTATGATTCTAAATCCTTCAATACTGCTACATTGTTCTACGGCATAAGCGAGTAGTTCACTTTCATGAGCAGCTATGTTTTCGATACCAAGTTCATTCACAAAAGTCAGTGCCGCTCCAAAGCCAATGATTCCCTCAATGTGAGGCGTCCCCGCTTCAAACTTGTGAGGAATTCCCGCGTAAGAACTTTCTTTCATGGTTACTGTATCGATCATCTCACCCCCACCTTGATAGGGCGGTAAAGCTTCTAGCTTTTCTCGTTTACCATAAAGAATACCGAGTCCCGTAGGCCCATACATTTTGTGGGAGGAAAGAGTGAAAAAATCTACATCCCACTCCTGAACATCCACCATGGCATGTGGTCCACTTTGTGCACCATCTACAAGTGTCCATGCGCCAACAGACTGTGCTTTTTTAAGCAGCAGTTCAACAGGGTTAATGGTCCCTAACGCGTTTGAAATATGATTAAACGAGACCACGGCGGTATCCTTATCAATAATAGTATCAATATGGTCAACGACCAGCTCTCCGTGATCGTTTACAGGAAAGTATCGCAGCTCAGCGCCCGTACGTTCACACAGCATTTGCCAAGGAACGATATTACTGTGGTGCTCCATTTCCGTAATAACTACATTCTGTCCCTTTGAAACGATACTTGATAGACCAAATGCAATGGTGTTGATGCTGTCCGTAATTCCTCGGGTAAATATAATTTCTGCAGCTTCCTTTGCATTGATGTGTGCCCTCACTTGCTCTCTAACAGACTCCATTCCATCCGTTGCGCGCTGGCTCAATGTGTGCACTCCGCGATGAACGTTGGCGTTGTAGTTTAGGTAATAGTCTGATATCGCATTGATCACTACCAGCGGCTTTTGTGACGTTGCAGCATTATCAAGGTACACGAGAGGATGTCCGTGAATCTTTTGATTCAGAATAGGGAACTGTGCTCTTATGTCGTGGACGTTGTAGGCCATATTAGAGTGCGAATTCTAAATTAATACCAAGTTTTTCTGCAATAACACGGTTTAAGCGCGTTGCTAACTGTGGAATCTTAACATATTCAAGGGCGTCAGAAGCAAATGCATAGGTCATTAGGCCTTGTGCTTCGCTTTTCGGAATACCCCTGGAACGGAGGTAAAATAGTGCGTTCTTATCTAATTGACCGATCGTACATCCATGAGAACAACGAACATCGTCTGCGAAAATTTCTAACTGAGGTTTTGCATCAATACGTGCTTTATCGCTCAAAAGAATGTTATCATTTTGCTGAAAAGCATTCGTCTTTTGTGCTTTTTGACGTACAATGACTTTACCGTTAAAGATGCCGTGACCCTTACCAAGGTAGATTCCCTTATAAAGCTCTCGACTGTAACAATTAGGTTCTTGATGGTCAACCAAAGTATGGTGATCTACAGTCTGGCCATCTCCAATAATGGTAACACCATCCATATGACTTTCGCAATGCTCACCTGCAGAGTAGAAATGCAGATTATTTCTAACCAATTTACCACCGAAGCTATACGTACCAACATGTACGTTACTTTGACGCTCCTGTAACACATGTGTATTGTCCACTAATGAAGTGTGGATAGCGTCATTTTGAATCTTATAATAGCTTACTCTGGAGTCTTGTGCAGCAAATACTTCACTTACAAAATTGGTAAAATTAACAGCGCTACCTAGGTTTTGGTGGCGCTCTACAATTTGAACTTCCGCATTCTGCCCCACTATAATCAAGTTGCGTACCTGGGAAAAAGAAGGGCCATTTTCTTCTGTGGTCAAATAGAGCACTTCAATAGGTTTGTCAACCGTTTGATTGTTTTTAACTCGAATAAACGCTCCATCATCAGCGAACGCCGTGTTGAGATCGACAAAAGTCTCTCCCTTTGGAGCAGCTTTGCCTAGGTATTCCGCGATCGTTTCAGGATATTTATTCAATGCAGCAGCGAAGGTGCAAATGTCAAATTCACTATGCGTTGTTTCACTGAGCCAAGAACTGTATTTCCCGTTGATGAATACCAGTTTATAAGTATCCAGATCACTGAGAAGAAATTGCTTGATGTCTGAAAACGCAACGGCATCATCACTTTTTAATAATATTTTGTAGTCGTGCTTAAGTACCGGCTTTAAATTCGTGTACTTCCACTCTTCATCTTTTGTGCTTGGAAACCCGGTAAGCTCAAAGCGGTCTAAGGCCTGTTTACGCAAGGCAGCTACACTAAGGTTGCGACCACCGTTTAGTTGAGGCTCTCTAACAACAAAAGAAGAGAGTAAGTCTTGTGCTAAATTTGTCATGCGTTTTCCTCCTTGATCCAGTCGTATCCTTTTGCTTCGAGTTCTATCGCTAGGTTTTTGTCTCCGCTCTTCACAATTTTACCATTGTACAGGACATGTACGAAGTCAGGCTCAATATGGTCCAGTAGTCTTTGGTAATGAGTGATGACAAGAACAGCATTGTTCGCGTTTCGGAGCTTGTTTACACCGTTAGCTACAATACGAAGTGCATCAATATCCAAACCAGAATCAGTCTCATCTAGGATGGCTAGTTTTGGCTCCAACATGGCCATTTGAAAAATTTCATTGCGCTTTTTCTCGCCTCCTGAAAACCCTTCGTTTAAACTTCTACTGAGGTAGCTTTTGTCCATCTCTAAAAGTGCCGATTTCTCACGCATTTTAGACAACATCTCTCTAGCGTCCATAGGCTCTTCACCACGTCCTTTGCGAGTTTCATTGATGGCAGTTTTTATAAAATTGCTCACCGTTACCCCAGGTATTTCAATAGGATATTGGAAACTCAGAAAAATACCTTTGTGCGCACGTTCTTCAGGATCTAGGTCTAACAGATCTGCACCTTCAAAATCGATAGATCCGCCAGTTACTTCATAGTCTTCACGACCAGCAATGACATTACTCAAGGTTGATTTTCCAGATCCGTTAGGTCCCATGATAGCGTGAACTTCACCTGGTTTGATCTCTAAATTTATGCCTTTGAGGATTTCCTTTTCCTCAACTCTGGCGTGTAGGTTTTTAATTTTAATCATGACTTATCCTACGGAACCCTCTAAGGAGATCTCCAATAGTTTTTGTGCTTCTACGGCAAATTCCATAGGAAGCTGGTTGAGTACATCTTTACAATATCCGTTGACGATCAATGCGATGGCCTGTTCTGTCTGAATTCCACGCTGGTTGCAGTAGAAAAGTTGGTCTTCTCCTATTTTCGAAGTTGTTGCCTCATGCTCTATCTGAGCAGTGGGGTTCTGCGCTTCTATATACGGGAAGGTGTGCGCACCACATTGATCTCCCATCAAAAGGGAGTCACATTGACTAAAGTTTCTAGCGTTTTCCGCACGAGCTCCTATACGTACAAGCCCGCGATAACTGTTGTGGCTGTGTCCTGCGCTTATACCCTTCGAAATAATAGTGCTCTTGGTGTTTTTTCCCAAGTGAATCATTTTCGTGCCGGTATCTGCTTGCTGGTAATTATTAGTTACCGCAACACTGTAGAATTCGCCTACGCTGTTGTCTCCCTTGAGAATACAGGACGGGTACTTCCATGTTACTGCTGACCCTGTTTCTACTTGAGTCCAACTAATTTTAGCATTGCGTTCACAAATACCACGTTTTGTTACAAAATTGAAGACACCACCTTTGCCTTGAGCATCACCTGGGTACCAATTCTGCACAGTACTGTACTTGATCTCAGCACCGTCCATCGCCACGAGTTCAACCACTGCCGCGTGTAACTGGTTTTCATCGCGTGATGGTGCCGTACAACCTTCAAGATAACTTACAAACGAGCCCTCGTCTGCCACAAGCAGGGTGCGCTCGAATTGGCCAGTACCCGACTCATTAATACGGAAATAGGTACTTAACTCCATGGGGCATCGAACGCCTTTTGGAATGTAACAGAATGATCCGTCTGTAAAGACAGCACTGTTCAAAGCGGCATAAAAGTTATCTCTCTTTGGGACCACCGTGCCAATATATTTTTTGACCAATTCCGGATGTTCAGCTATAGCCTCACTCATGGAACAGAAAATAATCCCTTTTTCTCCAAGTGTTTTTTTAAATGTCGTTGCTACAGAAACAGAATCTACCACAATATCCATGGCGACACCACTCAAACGCTTCTGCTCGTTTAGGCTAATGCCTAACTTTTCAAAAGTTTTGAGTAGTTCAGGGTCTACCTCATCTAGGCTGTCTAACGTTTTCTTTTGCTTGGGAGCACTGTAGTAAGAAATTGCCTGAAAGTCGGGTTTCTTGTAGGTGACATTCGACCACTCAGGCTCTTTCATGTCCTGCCAGACTTTGAAGGCATCAAGGCGCCATTCCAACATCCAAGTAGGTTCATTTTTTTTAGCGCTAATCATACGAATAACATTTTCATTCAATCCGGGTGCCATGGTATCGCTCTCGATATCAGTTACAAAACCGTATTTATATTCTGAAGCTGTTACTTCGTCTAGAATCTCATCGCTCATAGACTTAAATTATACTGCGAAACTTTCACCACACCCGCAGGTGCGTGTCGCGTTAGGGTTATTAAAATTAAATCCACTACCGTTTAGGCCACCACTGTATTCTAGGGTAGTCCCAATCAGGTAAAGGAGGCTTTTTTTCTCTACAACAACTTTTACACCGTTGTCTTCATAGAGTTCTCCAACTTCCGGCTTCTCAGTAGTGAAATCCATCTTATATGAAAGGCCAGAACATCCACCACTTTCTACCCCTACACTGATGTAGGTAGCATCCAAGCTCTTGCCTTCTTCTCCCATGAGAGCATCGAGCTTCACTTTCGCTTTGTCAGAGACTTTTATCATAACTGTTTAGATTCATTCTAAGGTTGTGCGGCAAAGTTAATAAATAACACCCGCATTATGTTGCTTTCATGTACTATAACACGATAACTTCGCACTATGTTTGATTCGAAAAACCCACAGCGCACACCCATCTCTAGTCTTGGAGAGTTTGGCCTCATAGAGCACCTCACAAAAAACACAATTTTAAAGCAACCATCTACCGCTTTAGGTATCGGTGATGATGCTGCCCTGATTGACCAAGGCGAGTACTACACTGCTATTTCAACGGACATGCTTGTGGAAGGCATTCACTTTGATTTGAGTTATATGCCGTTGAAGCATTTAGGATACAAGAGCGTCATGGTAAATCTTAGTGATATTTACGCTATGAATGGAATGGCACAGCACATTACCGTTGGAATTGCCGTTTCAAATAGGTTTCCGGTGGAGGCTGTAGAGGAAATTTATGAAGGAATAAATTTAGCATGCGCTCGCTACAATATTGACCTTATTGGTGGCGATACTACGGCATCTCACTCTGGATTGATCCTATCAATCACTGCCGTAGGTCGGGTGGAGAAATCAAAATTGGCCAAAAGGTCTGGTGCTAAAAATAATGACCTTGTCGTAGTTTCTGGTGATTTGGGAGGTGCTTACATGGGTCTACAAATCTTAGAACGCGAGAAACAAGTATACTTAGAAAACCCAGACATGCAGCCTGAGTTAAATGGCCATGAATATATCCTAGAGCGTCAGTTAAAGCCAGAATCAAGAAAGGACATTATAGAACTTTTAGAAGGCCTAGAAGTGGTTCCAACCTCAATGATTGACATCAGTGATGGTTTGAGCTCAGAAGTTTTGCATTTGGCTAAATCGTCTGAAGTTCAGTTCAACATTTACGAGAACAAAATACCCATTGATCCCTCAATATTCACGTTGTGTGAGGAGTTTAACATGAACACGACCACGGTTGCATTGAGTGGCGGAGAGGACTACGAACTGCTCTTTACCATAGCCTTAGAGGACCATGATAAAATAAAAGCGAACCCCAATCTTACTATTATTGGATATGTAAAGGAAGGGTCAGGAGCCCATTTGATTACTCGAGATGAAAAAGTCGTCGAGCTCAAAGCCCAAGGTTTTAAGCACATGGAGGAATAGGACGTGAGCTATTTTAGTTGATATTCAGGATAAATTCGCTTCCATTGCTCTGATTCAAACCATGCGCTGCGTTCATCTTCAATCGCAATCAAGCTCCAGCCTCCTTGGATTCTGATTAATTTACCAGCACTGCCTTCGCTGAGTAGTATAATTCGTTTGCCTCCCGCAAAAGGTTCACTGTATCCATAAGAGTTTGGCTCAACCACAATACATTTGGTGATCTTAGGACGGCTAATAGTACCAACACTTAACAGAACGATCCCCATCAGCGATGTGGTAAAAGGTATTCGCCAGTTTATTTTTCTGTTGGAGAACCTCTTCCATAAAAGCAACAAGAAGGAAAACACTAAAACGAATGATCCTACAACCATCCATACTTCCTCCGGGAGAGTTCCACGAAATAATTCACTTAACCACTCCATAAGTTCTTGGCTAGGTTCGATCAGCGCATCTGCTAGTCTTAAGTTGATCCAATCTAAATTATGTAGAGCATCGGTATTACTCGGGTCAAAAACTAACGCACGCTCGAAGTAAAGTTTTGCTTCTCCGTATTCCTCTAATCGGACATAACAGTTGCCTATGTTGTAAAACAGCTCTGTGTCTTTAACCCCAGCAGAGACTATTTTCTCATATTGATCAAGAGCTTTTTGATACAACCCTTGATCGTAAAGTTCCCTAGCAGCCGTGCTTAATTCGGTTATATGTTGTTCCATAGCCGTGTAAATTCAGTCAATAATTCGTGATCTCCGGAGGAAGCACTCGGTGCGTATTGTGCTATTTGACAGCGTTCAATGAGTTGATGAACAGCAGGCCCATTTACATCTCCTAGCAGCTGCGTGATTTCTTCTAATGAGGTGTTCTCTTTCGCGATACCAAGTTCAAGAAATCGCTCTTCGAGCGAATTCAACATAATTCCAAACCTATTCTCATGGGCAGAATCAAAGGCTGTCTCTACAAGTTTTTGAAGTTCTCTTTTCCTTGAAGTACTACCACCTTTAATCTTTCTTCTTGGAATTACCTGAACTCCCCATCCTAAGAGCATTAATCCTATAACTGTCCAGCTCCAAGACTTGAGGTTATATGCTGGTTCAGGAGTGTGATCACCTTGCTGTAAATAGCGAATATCATCACCAATCGCGTTGACTTCTCTTTTCGTCACAGGAACGCCCAAATCATTCATGAGAGGCGTTCCCGTAGGAGCGCCATCCACGACCACTAAAGTATCAGCAGAAGCTGTAATAGTTTCGTATCGTTCCTTGCCAGTATTGAAGTAAACCCAAGTCATTTGCGGTAAAATGAATGTTCCTTTAAATTGTGGCACCAGCAGGTATTCAAATTCCTTATAACCTCTTACGCCACGTTCTGTGTAACGAATATTTTCATTGAATTTAGGATCGTAAACATCGAACCCTTGAGGCTCAATAAGGTGAGGCACGCTCAGGGTATTAAAATTACCAGTTCCTTCAATTCGTATTTTAAGGGTAATTGATTCATTTCCGTTTACCTCTTTGCGGCTCAATTCGCGAACAAAATTTAAATCACCAATTCCACCGCTATAATCCTCAGGTTTTGGACTCGGTAGCGGTTTAATTATAACGCTCGGTATTTTGCCAGTAGCCACTTTGGCCACAAAATTATTCATCGGCATACCAAAGAAATCTCGCCGTCCAGAAGGCACTTGTACTTTAGCTGAAATTTGCAAGGATTGTCCTTTCAACGTTCCTGGTTTATTTGGAATAACAAGACGTTTGTCAAAATCCAATAGGGTAGCGGTTCTATTGCCAACCGATTCTCTTTTTGAAGTTTGTTTAAAATCTAATTGTTGCTGTAGTACATTTTCGAAGTTGGGTTGTTGAAGAATAGTTAAGTCTCTCACCTGGTCGAAAAGTACCGCTCTAAACAGAAGAACTAATGGCTCTCCAACGTACACTGATTTTTTAGAGGTGAGAATTTCAACTTCAAAACTTGCCTTAGATTTTTTTGTAGAGGTATTTTCTCTTAAGGCTTCGGCTTTGACCTCAATCTTTAAAGAATTACTTTCCAAGACCCTCCCTTTTACGAGCATTGTAGCTGTCGCTAAGTTGAAAACACCTTTTTTAGTCGCCACAATATCAAAAGACATCTTCTTCGAAAAGCTTCTCGACCCATTGATAAACTGGGTTTGTTGTGAGGTATAAGGGCCGCTGACAACTTGAAAGTTTTTGAATTCAGGTACTCGGAATTGCCCAGTGCCTTCGGAGGTGCTGTAGGTCACCCTGAAAGGTTCATTCAACCCTACCGTTGTGCGGGAGCTGCTGGCATTGATCTCTGATTTTTGACCAAAACTCAGTGTGCACCATAATAAAGCACACACGAGAAGCATGTATTTACCAGTCTTTTTCACCACTCGTTTTATTTCCTTTGGCTTTTTTAGCCGTTACTTTTTCTGCTGTCTTTTCATCAGCACGCTGAATGGCTTCCAACAATCCTTTAATTTCTTCTGGCGTCATCTTCGCCTCTGATTCTCCACCTTCCTCTGGTTGGTTTTTATCAGACTCTTTTGGTGAACCCTCATCGGCATCGTCCGTATTGTCCTTTTCTTTTTTGTCTTCAGAATCATTTTCCGAATCCTGCTCGTCGTTATTCTCTTTATCTTCGGAGTCCTGATCTTCTTTGTTCTCTTTCTCCTGCTTTTCTTCGTCTTCGCCTTCGTCTTTGTCTTGCTCTTCTTGCTCCATCATTTTTTCTAATGCCCTACTCAGGTTATAGATGGCGTCTTTTTTATTCGGATTATTTATCAAGCTTTGCTTGTAGGCCTTCACGGATTCGTCATACCGTTCCTGGTCAAACCAAAGATTTCCTAAGTTGTGCAATGCATCGCTTTTTTGCTCTTCATTTTCAGCATTTGAAAATGCTTGTTTCAGCGCTCCCTCCGCCTCTTCATACATTTCAAGCCCGCTTAAAGTACTTCCTAAATTGTACATAGGTTCAAAAGCGTCAGGTTGCATTTCTGTAGCTTGAACAAAGGTAGTAGCCGCTCCAGTTAAATCTTCTTGTCCTGCCAATTCGATTCCTTTTCTCATGAGCTGGCCGTACTCATGCATACTACCACTTACCTCTCCTGTTGTGGTGATTAACGAGTCTTGACCTTGACCATAAGAATTAAATGAAAGTGAGGTGCAAATTAACACCGCAAGTGAAGAAAGCTTGAAGGGGTTGCCTACTCTCGAGGGTAAGAGTAGATAGAGCAATAATAGAAATATTCCGGGTAAGAGAAACCATGTAAATTGGTGGTCATAGTCCATTGAAATCTCTTGTGAAATCTCTGCTTTTTCGCCTTCTGAAATAAATGTGGCGATCCTTGAAACGGCCGGTCCGGTGCTGTTGCCATCTATGTATTGCGCTTTAATTTCGCTACCAATACTAGAGAGTGAAGCGTCATCTCTGCGTGTGATCACTACGTCGCCATTGTTGTCCTTTTTATAGGTGGTTCCGTTTCGTCCTTTGGTCATGGGAATAGGTCCTCCATTTGGTGTTCCTAAACCAACGAGTAAGATGTTTACTGGAAAATCGGGTAGAGGTAATTGACTCAGGTTTTCATGGTCTTCCCCGTCTGTAAGAACCACAACGAATCTTCCAGCTGGTGATGCTGGATTAAAGTACCCAAAAGCATAGTCTAGCGCGGCGGCTAGGTTAGTTCCTTGCGACGGAACAGCATCCGGTGATGCTGCTTGCAGTGCTGTTTTTGCAGCAGCGTAATCTGTAGTAATAGGCAGAGCTGGGTACGCACTACCCGCATAGGCAATGATTCCCACCCTGTCGCCTCCTAAGCCGTCTAGAGACTTGGATATTAAGAGTTTCGCCTTTTCAAGTCTTGAAGGGGCTATATCTTCTGCAAGCATGGACCTGCTGACATCTAAGGCATAGACAACATCTGCTCCTTTTCGATTGATGGTTTGCTTTTGACTTCCCATTTGAAGATTCGCGAGTGCGAGTCCGAAAAACACCAGGGCTAGTGCTAGCAATACATGCCTTGTGAAGAAACGCATGCTGCCAAAGGGTGTGCTAACCAACTGTTTTTTTGCGGTGTCGAGCCCTAAGCTATTCCATGCTTTCTTACGCCATTTATGAAATAATATGGACGCCATCAGCACGATTATAAAGAGGGCCGGGCCAAGCAGTAGGTATTCCGGATGTTGCCACTTAAACTCCATCAAAAAGCGGTTTTTAAAAGAATAAAATTCAATAGTAACTCCAACATAATAAGGCCCATAGCGAGCCATACAAATCCCGCATAATGCTCTGTGTATCTATAAAACTGGAAACCCTCAATTTCACTTTTTTCTAGACCATCAATAATATCATAAATCTGTATTAAACTTTCTTTATCTGTTGCTCTAAAGTATTTCCCACCGGTATTCGTAGCTATTCGTTTTAGCAAATCTTCGTCAATACTCACCTGCCTAGGGCTGTAAATGAGCTTGCCGTTGGCTCCCATCGCAACTGGGGTAGGAGCAACGCCGTTGGTTCCCAAACCGATCGTATAGACTTTGATTCCGAGGCTTTGACATAATTCAGAAGCCTGAATTGGATCTACCATTCCGGCATTGTTTTCCCCGTCAGTCAGCAAGATGACCACCTTGCTTTTTGCCTCACTATTCGCTAACCTGTTCGCAGCGGAACTTAGGCCCATACCAATAGCGGTACCCCCTTCGAGCAAATCATATTTTAAACTTCTGATTTGCTCATTAAGTAAGCTGTGATCTGTAGTCAAGGGAACGGGGCTGTAAGCTTCCCCGGCATAAATAACTAAGCCCATTCGGTCCATTCCTCGTTCCGTCACAAAATTTGTAGCCACTTCTTTAAGCGCCTCTAGTCTATTAGGTTTTAGATCCTTAGACATCATCGAGGCACTAATATCTAATGCCATCATCATGTCTATTCCTAAATTTTGACTGGGTTGTTGAATAATTTCTGAGGATTGGGGTCTTGCTAGTGCAATACAAATACTTCCTAATGCGATCCATGAAAGCAAGGAGGTGTTCGTTCTAAACCTACCCAAAATACTGCTGGATAATGACGCTGTGTTAGAGAAAACATAGGCGTTAAATCTATTTTTCTTGAGTACAGCAAAGGCAATTACCGCGAGTGGAATAAGAATCCATCCCAGCAACCACAGAGGCTGGTCAAAGGTCCAATCAGGAATCATGAGCAGCAGGTTTAAATTCTAGTATCAGTGATTCAGCTCGTTCTAAGGCCTCCAAATGCTCAGAGACATCAACCCTTCCTTTGGCAAATTTCACATAGTCGGCTCTCGTTAGAATATACTGGTATGCCTGAAGTTGCTGATCCGTCCACTTGTTCTTGAGCATATCCAAACTGTCGTTGGTCGTTTGTTCCGCTAAGGGGAGACCCGTCTGTGCGCCCAGGTAAACCCGAACTAAATCGCCTAGTTTTATGTAATATCCTTTTGCATCTACTTCCCAAGTTTTCTCTTTCCTTAATTTGGATAACCCCGCAATGGCTTCCGCGAATAAATCACGAGGAACTTCCTGAATAAGGGGTTGTTCTTTACTGCGCTTGCTATAGATGCGTAGAATAACGATTAGGGCGACTACGGAAAGCAGTGCTGCGATGAGGTACAGCCAATAATGTCTCATCCACCACCACAAGTTAAATCCTATGGTCTTTAATGCTCTATTTTCTTCACGTTGAATGTCTCCATTCAACGCAGCGAGGGAGACGTTGATGTTGATGGCAGAAGTAGCATATTTACGACCATTCCAATCTGCTTGCCATGGTGGGAATACAAGAGAACCGGTATCTAAAAGCAAGTAAGTTCGTCGAGAAACAATGCGCGTTTCTGTGGTATCATCTGACCGCTCTACCAGTACTGTTCCTGCAATAGAATCCGTAGGTTCAAACAATACAGACTCTGGATTATACGCTACTGTTATTCTTACCCGAGCACCCAAAACTTGCTGTGTGGTATCCGCATGTGCCCATATTACTGTTGAATCGTTCTCAGTAATTTGCGCCTCGGCTAAAAAGCAGTGCAGCAGGAGCAGTAAAAGGGCAAGAAACTTTTTCATACTACCGGCTTTTAGACTTTAAATAGTTCAATAGGGGTGGGACGAAGTCTTGGTCCTTATCCAGTTGTAGGTAACCTGACCCAGAACGTTTAGAGAGTTCGGAAATGGCCTCTTGTGTTTCCTGATGGCGACCTAAAAGATGTTTAGCGAACTCCTTTCCACGACTGTTTACCCATTGTATAGCACCAGATTCCGCATCTTTCAAAGGAATAAGCCCAACATTAGGTAAGACCGTTTCTTTTTGGTCGAATGTGCTGATGGCGCAAAGATCGTATCGCTTTGCGGCAATACGGAAGTTTCTATCTGGCTTATCTCCTAAAAAGTCACTCATTAAAAAGACATTACTGTGCCTTTTTTGAATTTTAAGAAGGTGTTCCAAGGCGCCTTCGATATTAGTTCCTATTGTGGATGCTTCCCATTCTAAAATGGTCTTGATGATACGCATCACATGTTTCTTGCCTTTTTTTGGAGGAATTACTTTTTCAATTTCTCCAGCGAAGAGGATAAGACCAATTTTATCGTTATTCCCCATGGCACTGAACGCTAGAGTAGCCGCAATTTCTATTTGAAGATCTTGTTTTGTGCGGTGCTTCGTTCCAAAGTTTGTAGATGCACTGATGTCCAAAAGAAGAAACAACGTAAGCTCTCGTTCTTCTTCAAAAACCTTGATGTAAGGCGCGCGTTTTCGTGCGGTGACATTCCAGTCTATGCTTCTAACTTCATCACCACTTTGGTAGGGACGCACCTCCGCAAAGCTCATTCCCCTTCCTTTGAATGAGCTTTGATACTCACCAGAGAAAAGTTGGTCACTCAATCTGCGGGTCTTGATTTCAATCCGCCTTACTTTTTTAAGAAGTTCTATTGCGTCCACAGGAAAAATTAAGGAACCATTAAGGTGTTAAGTATCTCTGTAATGATAGTCTCAGGAGTGATTTCCTCAGCCTCAGCCTCATAGGTCAATCCAATTCTGTGGCGCAATACAGCAGGTGCAATGGCACGGACATCTTCTGGTGTTACAAAACCGCGATGGCGCAAGAAGGCATGACATTTAGCGGCCTTAGCAAGTGCAATAGATCCGCGGGGGGATGCTCCGAAGCTTATTTTGTTACGAAGGCCTAAGATGTTATAATCTTCGGGCTGACGTGTCGCAAAGACGATATCCAAGATATAAGACTCTATTTTTTCGTCCATATAGATACGCTCAACGGCAGTGCGCGCCTTAAGAATTTGTTCTATAGCCACAACGGCATTTAACTTCTCAAAGGCCCCTTTCATTTGTTTACGCATAATGCTGCGTTCCTCTTCTTTCTGAGGGTAACCTAAGGTGATTTTAAGTAAAAAACGATCCATTTGAGCTTCAGGAAGCGGGTATGTTCCTTCTTGTTCGATAGGGTTTTGTGTGGCCATTACTAAAAACGGCACTGGCAGGGGAAAGCTTTCGTCACCTAACGTTACTTGGCGCTCCTGCATCGCCTCAAGCAACGCACTTTGCACCTTCGCTGGAGCACGATTGATTTCATCTGCGAGCACGAAATTGCTGAAAATAGGTCCTTTTTTGGTCTCAAACTTGTGGTCACTCATGTTATAAATCTGAGTACCTACCACATCTGAAGGTAAAAGGTCCGGAGTGAACTGGACCCTAGAAAATGAACCTCCTATGGTTTTGCTTAAGCTATTAATAGCTAGGGTTTTTGCTAACCCAGGTACACCTTCTAGTAAGATATGCCCATCGGCTAAAAGTCCAATAAGTAGACCTTCGACCATTCCTTTTTGACCTACGATAACTTTTTCTAGCTCGTTTTTAATCAAGTCTACAAAGGCGCTTTCATTTTTTATTTCTTCGTTCAGAGCAATGATGTCTGGGGCACTTTCCATGTTAGATGTATTTTGTGTAGCAAAAGAAAACAAACTGCTTGTGAAAAGCCGTTAAAAGAGGGTTAAAAAATATGGAGATTAAAGATCATTGACAATACCGCTTATACGGTAGGATATGCCTTTGATTGTTCAGTGAAATTGACATGCTTACAAAATAAACAAGTGAAGCTTTAGCTGATGTAAAAAGGAGAACCACTGCGTATGGCAGGTATTATTTAAATACGCTCCGTTGGAAAAGAAATAATAGACCTACACCCGTTGATATGGCGAAGTCGGCAAGGTTAAATATCGGTCTGAAAAAAGTGAAATAATCACCACCCCAAACTGGCATCCAATGAGGTAATTCCCCAGAGTATAAAGGGAAATAGAACATGTCTACTACTTTTCCTTGTAAAACGGGAGCATATCCGCCGGATTCAGGCATAAATTCAGCTACTCGGCCTAAGGAGTCGGAAAAAATCACACCGTAATAAAGACTGTCTAAAACATTTCCTATAGCACCCGCTAAAATCAGACTGATCCCCCAAGTTGCTACGTTAGTGGTCCCTTTCTTCAAAGTAATACGCAGCCAGTAAATAATACCTATGATGGCGATAATTCTAAAGATGGTCAACGCAAGTTTTCCAGCTACTCCACCCAGCTCAAGGCCAAACGCCATACCGGGATTCTCTGTAAAATGGATAAAAAACCAAGAAGTTATTTCATGGCTTTGTCCAAGATACATGGTGCTCTTTACCCAAAGTTTAAGTACTTGATCTAATAGGAGTGTGCCCAGAACTATAAAGAGTGCTTTCCTCAACGTTGCTTGAGTTTTGCTTCCATACTTAAAGTAGCGTGCGGAACTAGTTTTAGGCGCTCAGCATCAATAAGCTTACCTGTATCTCTACAGATTCCGTAAGTTTTATTTTCAATTCTAACCAACGCATTTTTTAAATCACGAATGAATTTTTCTTGACGTGAGGCAAGCTGTGAATTACGCTCTTTACTCATCACAGAGGAACCTTCTTCAAAAGACTTAAATTGAGGCGAGGTATCATCGGTCCCGTTATTTTGATCGTTGGCAAATTGCTCACGCAACAAGAAAAGGTCTTCCTCAGCCTTTTCAATTTTTTCAACGATAATAGCCTTGAAACTATTGAGTTCCTGTTCGTTGTAGCGGTTTTTTTCCTCCTCGTTCATCGTATTGTTTTTAAACCCGTAGGGGTTAGGTGTTTGCGAATGTAATCAAATTCGCGAAATTGAAATGTAAATAATATTCCCTTCCACATCCGTTTCATTTTCCGTAGTCTCACCAAAGGAAATATCATCAGCTAAAACTTCATCACCAACGTATGGGAGGAAGCTTGCTAGCCTTGTTGCAAACGTCTCATTTGCCGACAGTATTACTTTAATTCGATCAACAACATCCAAGCCTGATGACTTTCTTAAGCTTTGGAGACGATTTACCAATTCCCTTGCCAGACCTTCGTTTCTAAGTTCTTCAGTGAGTTCAGCATCCAGTGCAACCGTGAGTCCATCACTGGTCGCGACAAGCATTCCTGGAATGTCTTCCGTGACTATTTCACAATCTGCAAGATCAATGGTAATGCGTTGACCTTGGTCTTCAAAAGTGATTTCCCCATTCGTTTCAAACAAATCTATAGCCGCACCATCCATGGACTCTACAAAGGCTTTGACGACTTTCATATGACGACCTACTTTTGGCCCAAGAGCCTTGAAATTAGGACGAACTTTTTTTACAAAGACCCCGGAATTTGGAGAAATGATTTCAAGTTTTTTTACGTTCACCTCCGCTAGAAGTAACTCTTTTATGCTTTCTAATATTTCGCCATCCCTTGCATTTAAAACAGGGACTAGAATTCTTGAGAGTGGTTGACGAACTTTTAAGGATTCCTTCTTTCTGATCGAAAGCACCAGTGAGGTTAGTTTTCTTGCGGTGTTGATTTTCACCTCTAGATCAGTGTTGATGAATGATGCGTCACTTATTGGGAAATCAGTCAGGTGGACGCTGCCTTTTCCTTTTAAAGACACTCCATCATAAAGATCAGCGTATAATTGGTCACCATAGAAAGGGGCAAGTGGAGCCATTAGTCTGCTCAATGTCTCAAGACAAGTCCACAACGTTTGATATGCTGAAATTTTATCTTGCGCATAATCTCCCTTCCAGAATCGGCGACGTCCAAGTCTTACATACCAGTTGGAAAGCTTTTCGGTGGTAAACTCTTGTACAGGACGAAATGCTCGAGTAGGCTCGAATGACTCCATACCATCTTCTACTTGTGCAATGAGCGTATGAAGTTCTGACAGAATCCACTGGTCCATTTCAGGACGCTGGTTAAGTGCTATTTCGTCTTCTTCATATTTGAAACCATCCACGTTGGCATACAAAGCAAAAAAGGCATAAGTATTGTGCAGTGTTCCAAAGAACTTACGACGAACCTCATCCAATCCATCCATATCAAACCTAAGGTTGTCCCACGGAGAAGCGTTGGTGAGTAAGTACCATCTTAAAACATCAGCACCGTATTGATCCATGGTTGTAAATGGATCAACTGCATTGCCTAGTCTTTTGGACATCTTTTGCCCTTTCTTGTCCAAAACCAGGCCGTTAGAGATGACATTTTTAAAGGCCACCTTATCGAAAACCATGGAGGATATAGCATGCAGCGTAAAGAACCACCCACGCGTTTGATCCACGCCTTCTGCTATGAAATCAGCAGGATAGGCACCTTCTTGTTCTACTTTTTCTTTGTTTTCAAAAGGGTAATGCCATTGTGCGTATGGCATGGCACCACTGTCAAACCAAACATCTATCAGATCACTCTCTCGATTCATCGGTTTACCGCTGGGGCTAATCAACACCACCTTATCCATCAAATGACGGTGGAGATCAATCTCTGCATAGTTTTCTTTACTCATGTCTCCAGGGGTAAAGCTTGCAATAGGGTTGTTGGCCATCATTCCAGCTGCAACCGATTTTTCAATCTCGGATTGAAGTTGCGCGACACTTCCTATACACAGGCGTTCATCGCCTTCTTCATTGCTCCAGATGGGCAGAGGAACTCCCCAGAAACGCGAACGGCTGAGGTTCCAGTCATTCAAGTTCTCGAGCCAATTCCCAAATCTTCCAGTTCCGGTTGAAGCAGGTTTCCAGTTGATTGTTTTGTTTAGTGCAATCATACGGTCCTTCTTCGCCGTAGACTTAATGAACCAACTGTCTAGTGGGTAATACAATACGGGCTTGTCTGTTCTCCAACAATGTGGATAACTGTGCTCGTACTTCTCAATTTTAAATGCCTTGTTTTCCAGTTTTAGTTTTAAAGCTATCCGTTCATCTACACTTAAATAGGCTTTTAAATCTGGTATAATAGATTGTAATCGTTCTTTTTGAAGTTCAAATTCGATCGATTTTTCGTCCTCTGTCAGGTATTCAGCTTTGATATACTCATCTCCGAAACCAAACATCTCATCCTTTAGTTCCGAACGGAATTTTCCTCGAAGATCCACCAACGGTACAAGGTTTCCGTTCTCGTCTTCCACTAAAAGTGGAGGAACGCCAGCCTCAGCAGCAACTTTAGCATCGTCTGCGCCAAAAGTGGGAGCAGTATGTACGATACCAGTTCCATCTTCAGTGGTAACAAAGTCACCAGCAATCACTTTAAAGGCATCTTCAGGACGCTCATTTGGCAATGCATACGGAAGCAGCTGCTCGTAACGCAATCCAAGTAGATCTGTACCGAAAACGGTTTTGGATATCTGGTAAGGTATTTTTTTAGCACCTGCTTCATAGCCGTCTAAATCTCCCTCAATAAACTTGTTGCCGAAGAGTTTCGACAATAAAGGAGTAGCGGCAATGATGCTTACCGGTTCAAAAGTGTACTGATTGAAGGTGTGAACCAGGCTGTATTGAATTTTAGGCCCTACCGTCAGTGCTGTATTTGAGGGCAGTGTCCAAGGTGTAGTCGTCCAAGCTAACAAATGAGCATTGGTGTCGCCAAACAATTTGATGCTTTGCTCACTTTTTACCATTTTGAATTGAGCCACAACGGTGTGGTCCTTTACATCTCGGTAGCAACCAGGTTGGTTTAATTCATGGGAACTTAATCCTGTTCCTGCTTTGGGAGAATATGGCTGTATGGTGTACCCTTTGTAAATCAATCCTTTATTGAAAAGTTCAGCCAACAACCACCATATACTTTCCATGTATTTAGGGTCGTAGGTAACATAGGGTTCATCTAAGTCTACCCAGTAGCCCATTTGATCCGTGAGGTCTTTCCAGATACCCGTATAACGCATGACAGCTTTCTTACATGCGTCATTGTAGTCTTCTACAGAAATGGTTTTTCCGATATCCTCTTTGGTTATCCCCAATTCTTTTTCTACGCCAAGCTCGACGGGCAGACCGTGGGTATCCCATCCTGCTTTGCGGTCAACAAGAAATCCTTTTTGAGTTTTGTATCTACAAAAAACATCTTTTAGTGAACGCCCCATCACGTGATGTATACCAGGAAGACCATTGGCACTAGGCGGTCCTTCAAAGAAAATCCATGGTTCCGCATCCTTGCGAGCCGTCAGGGTTTGTTCAAAAACATGCGTTTCCTTCCAACGTTGTAAAACTGCCTTGTGGACGTTGGCTAAATCGAGGTGTGAATATTCTGGAAATGTACTCATGAGATTAGTCTACCGTGGCGATGCACTTTAGTTCGATGGCTATAGGAGTTGGCAAGCTATTGATGGCCAATGTGGTTCTACAAGGCTGGTTTTCCTTGAAATATTCCGCGTAAATACGATTGAAGGTGTGGAAATCACGCTTCATGTCTACCAAGAACACCGTAATGTCTACCAATTCGTTCCAACTTGAGCCACTCGCTTCAAGAACGGCTTTTACATTGGCAAAAACGCTATGCACTTGTGCTTCAAAATCAAATGATTTAAAGTTTCCATTATGGTCTAGTTCTAAGCCTGGAACCCCGCTATCATTAGCGTCACTACCTGCTGTTCGAGGTCCTACACCGGATAAAAACAAGAGGTTACCTACCTTACGAGCGTGCGGGTAAAGGCCTACCGGTTTGGGCGCATTATCAGTCGAAATTTTCGTTGAATTGGACATATTAGCTATGTTTTAATTCTGCAAAAATAGGGAATGCTCTTTGGAAGGCCTCTAGATTTTGTCACGAGTCAAAAATAAAACTTAGTGTTATTTGTACACTAAGTAATAATTACTGTATATTTGTAACTGTATGTTAAGATTGGTGGTTCTTTCTTTTCATGCTTCTGTGATAGGTTCTAGGGGCTATTTGATAGAATTTTAAGGTGTTACTGAGCCGATTTTTAACACCCGAGAATACTTTCAAATACCCCTTTTTTATGTCCTAAAACCTCGGTAGCGAATAATTATCTGCCAAAAACAAACATTATTCGTTCAGAACCGCGGCTATCTCTGACATTGTGTCTATTTTTCCACTCACCCTTTATTTTGGTGCTTTTTTAGTGCTTTTAAAGCCTGTGCTTCACGCACACCGATTATTTTTGTGGACTATACTTAAGAAGACGACAGCCTCATGCTGAAATTCATATCTAAACTTGTTGGATCGAAGAGCGATCGTGATTTAAAAAAATTACAGCCCTTCGTTACAGAAATCAATACCTATTCGCAGCAGATCGCAGCGATGAGCAATGACGAACTCAGGGCGAAAACTATTTCTTTCAAAGCGGCCATATCACAGGCAACAGCGGAATTAGAAGAAGAGAAATCTACCTTGTATGCAAAGATTGCTGAAACAGAGAATTACGATGCACGCGAGCCATTTTACGAGCAGATTGAAGCTCTAGACGTACAAGTTCTGGAGCAGATTGAAATAGTCCTTTTGCGCCTCCATCCAGAAGCTTTTGGCATCATGCGTGAAACCTCTAAGCGTTTTGCAGCAGGAGATGTAAGAGCTAAGGCCACGGATCTGGATAAGGAACTGGCCAAAAGACATGCACATATTAGCATACATGGTGACGAGGTCATCTATGGGAACACATGGAAAGCTGCCGGTGCTGACATTACTTGGAACATGGTTCATTATGACGTTCAACTCATAGGTGGTACTGTGCTTCACGAAGGAAAAATAGCGGAAATGCAAACGGGTGAAGGAAAAACCTTAGTGGCGACACTTCCTGTGTATTTAAATGCATTAGCGGGAAGAGGCGTACACGTCGTAACGGTGAATGATTACCTGGCAAAGCGTGATAGCGAATGGATGGCGCCGGTATTTAATTTCCATGGTTTGACTATCGACTGCATAGACAAGCACCAATCAAACTCTGAAGAACGCCGTTTGGCCTACTACAGTGACATTACGTATGGTACCAACAATGAGTTTGGTTTTGATTACCTCCGAGACAACATGGCCCGTCGCGACGAAGATCGTGTTCAGACCAGAGGACATCACTTTGCTATTGTGGATGAGGTTGATAGCGTTTTGATCGATGATGCGAGAACACCGTTGATCATTTCTGGTCCAACTCCTAAGGGAGATCAGCATCAGTTTAACGAGCTCAAGTCTTTTGTTGAGGATTTAATGACCGCTCAAAAAAACTTTGTTCAAAAGGAGTTAATTGAAGCCAAGAAACTCATTGCTGAGGGCAAAGTGGATGAAGGTGGAGAGAAATTACTTAGAGCTTACCGTGGTTTACCGAAGTCAAAGCCACTGATTAAGTTCTTATCCCAAGACGGGATGAAGTCTATTCTGCATAAATCTGAAGGAGTGTTTCTACAGGAGCAGGGCAAGAAAATGAAACTCATTGATGAGGAATTATTTTTTACCATTGAAGAGAAGAACAATCAAATTGACTTGACCGGAAACGGAACAGAGCTCATATCAAAAAGCACGGCAAAAGATTTCTTTGTGATGCCTGACATTACACTAGAGCTAAGTCTTCTTGAAGATGCGGAAATCAGTAGTGATGAAAAAGCGCAGCAGAAAGAAAAGGTCTTGTTGGATTACGGTATAAAATCTGAGCGCATTCACACCGTGAATCAATTGCTTAAGGCTTATGCACTTTTTGAGAAGGACACGGAGTATGTCATCATGGACAACAAAGTAAAAATTGTTGATGAGCAAACTGGACGTATTATGGAAGGACGTCGCTACTCTGATGGTCTTCACCAAGCAATTGAAGCTAAGGAGAACGTCAAGATTGAGGCGGCAACCCAAACTTACGCTACGATCACCTTACAGAATTACTTTAGAATGTACCACAAGCTTGCGGGCATGACGGGTACCGCAGAAACAGAAGCAGGTGAGTTTTGGGAGATTTACAAGCTAGAGGTCGTCGTTATTCCTACAAACAGACCAGTGACAAGAGATGATCGTGAGGATTATGTATTCAAGACAAACCGTGAGAAATACACAGCTGTCATCGAGGAAATTGGTAAACTAAGGAATGCGGGAAGACCCATTCTAGTGGGTACGACCTCTGTTGAAATTTCAGAATTAATAGGTAGAACACTTAAGATAAGTAAAGTTCCTCATCAGGTCCTCAATGCTAAAATGCACCAAAAAGAGGCAGAAGTAATTGCGCAAGCCGGTCAGCCCGGTATGGTAACTATCGCAACGAACATGGCAGGTAGAGGGACAGATATAAAACTCTCGCCAGAGGCGAAATCCTCAGGTGGTTTGGCCATAATAGGTACAGAGCGTCATGATAGCCGTCGCGTTGACCGCCAGTTACGTGGACGTGCGGGTCGTCAAGGAGATGTGGGTTCTTCCCAATTCTTTGTCTCCTTAGAAGATAAGCTGATGCGCTTGTTTAATTCGGAGCGCATTTCAGGTTTGATGGATAGATTAGGCCTTGAGGAAGGCGAGGTGATTCAGCACAGCATGGTGAGTAAATCCATTGAGCGTGCCCAGAAAAAGGTAGAAGAAAACAACTTCGGTACTCGTAAGCGTTTGTTAGAGTATGATGATGTGATGAACAGCCAGCGTACGGTCATCTACAAGCGCCGTGCGAACGCAATGAAAGGCGAACGCATCAAGGTGGATGTAGCAAACATGATGTACGACACCATAGCGGATCTTGTTGAAGCCCATCAACCTAACAAGGATTACGAATCCTTTAAACTGGACTTTCTGCTCACATTCGCTTTTGAACCTGTGATGGAAACAACGGTTTTCGTTTCGGAAACCTTAGATGAGGTGTCTAATGAGTTATTTAACCAAGCGTCTGTTTTCTACCTGGAAAAGGCGGGTCGCATTACTGTTGCTGCATTACCTGTTTTCCAGCAAGTGTATGATGATCCAGCTAGCACATTTGATAAAATATTAGTTCCGATTACTGACGGTAAAAAAGCGTTGCAAGTCACCAGTGTGCTGCAAGAGGTTTTAGATACAAAAGGAAGTAGTTTGATTTCGGATATTGAAAAAGGAATCTCTATTGCCATTATTGACGACCAATGGAAAGAGCACCTTCGCTCCATGGATGATTTACGCCAAAGTGTTCAGGGCGCTGTATATGAGCAAAAGGATCCATTGTTGATTTATAAGTTTGAGTCTTTTGAGTTATTCAAAGGATTGATATCAAGAGTTAATCAAGAGATTGTGAGTTTCCTGTTCCGTGGAAATCTTCCAGAAAACAACCCCTCGCAAGTTCGCAGAGCACCAGCGAATAGACCTAAACAGCCAAAACTACAAGAAGGACGTGCAGGAGATAATGCTCCACAGCAGTCTAGCCGAAATACGCCCCAGTCTCCGCCAAGACGCACTGCACCGGTGGTGAATACAGGTAAAGACTATGGACGAAACGATGCAGTCACCATACGAAATACCTCCACTGGTGAAGAGCAAAATGTAAAATATAAGAAGGCACAGGCGTTAGCGTCACAAGGCTGGGTAATCATAGACTAGTTGACACATCATGTTTTGGAACTTCATCGCTAGAATCCTTTTAAGAAACAGACCTGCATGGCTCGCCTTGGTGGCGTTGTCTGCTGTATTTATGATTTATCAGGGATCTACTGTGAAAATGAGCTACGAGTTTGGTAAGCTCATGCCTGAAACAGATTCTGTTTCTATAGATTATAACATGCTCGTGGAAGAGTTTGGACAAGCTTCCAATACGATCGTTATCGCTTTAGAGGATCAGGATTTTTTCAAAAAAGAGCACTTAGTTGATTGGTTGGCTTTAGTTGATTCTCTAAAAAGTGTAAACGGTATTACCAGTGTTCAGAGCTTAACAGAAGCGTATGGGTTAGAAATAGACAGTGTCACAGAAAAATTGGCTCCCTATGTTTTATTTGATTCACTTCCAGAAACCGGAGAAGAAGAAATATCATTAGAAGCGAAGGTGAAGTCATGGCCCTTTTACAAAGGTGGCTTATACTTTGGGGACACTTATATGATCATCCTGAGAATTGACGAGGCCTCTTTATACAATGCAGATATTTTGTCGATTGTTGAAGGAGCAAAAGGTCACATCCTTAGTTGGGAACAAACCACCGGAAGGGATCTCCATATGAGTGGACTTCCATGGTTGCGTATTGCGAACTCTAAAAACCTTCAGGCAGAAATATTCAGAACGGTAGGTCTAACGCTTCTGGTCACCGTGATTATATTCTTCTTATTTCTCAAGAGTCTTAGAGCAACTATGATCTCTTTCTCTATAGTCGTTCTCGGTGTTGTGTTTTCTTTAGGGATTATGGGATTACTGGGCTATGGAATGACTTTATTATCCTCACTCGTACCTCCGTTGATCATCGTGATTGGGGTACCGAACTGTATATACCTCATCAATAAATACCACCAAGAATATAAAAAACACGGAAATCAGGTATTGGCCATACAGCGTGTGGTAAAAAAAGTGGGGTATATCGCATTGATCACAAATACCACCACTGCCTTAGGCTTTGCGGCATTTATACTTACAGATTCTGAAAACCTTGTGGAATTTGGAGTAATCAGTTCGATAAGCATCATGATTGTTTTTACGCTTTCTATGATCTTAATGCCGGTCATTTACAGCTATTTATCTCCTCCTAAGGAGCGTCACATGAATCACTTTGACATCGCTTGGCTGGTCAAGTTTTTAGACTTTTTAGACTTTTCTGTAGGCAATAGAAGAACATTAATCTATTCCATTACTGCCGTTCTTTCCGCCCTTGCTGTTTTTGGTTTATTTAGAATTGAAACCGCGGGAAATATCACATCCGACTTTGACAAGACGGAACATATTTATCAAGATGTCAAATACTTCGAACGTTCTTTTGGCGGCGTAGTACCTATGGATATTATCATAGACACCAAGCGCGATGGTGGGGTTGAAAAGCTATCTACCCTCAGACGTATTGAAGAACTACAAGATTCATTATCCTTACTTCCAGAGCTGAGTCGATCCATTTCCGTGGTAGATTTTGTAAAATTCGCCAAACAAGGAGTCATGTTTGGGAATCCCGATATGTACGCCCTTCCCACGCGAAGTGAACAGCAGTGGTTGTTGACCTATTTACCTCGTGGTACTAAGGATGAAACCGGGTTAGCGAATAGCATGGTGACGGCAGATGGTCGCAAAGCTCGAATCACGGTTCAAATGGCAGACCTGAGTACACCAGAGATGCGTGAATTGACAGCGCGTGTTGAGAAGATGGTCTCCACGATATTCCCGAACGATGGATTTGATGTTACCATAACGGGTGCGTCTATAAAATTCATTAGGTCAACTACTTATTTAGTAAATAACCTGATATTCTCATTAACATTAGCGGTCCTGGCTATCTCCTTGATCATGGCACTATTATTTATGAGTTGGAGAATGGTATTGATATCCTTAATACCAAACCTCATCCCAATGTTAATCACCGCTGGTATCATGGGTTTTGCGGGAATCCCCTTGAAGCCTTCAACCATACTCGTTTTTAGCATTGCTTTTGGTATTTCGGTGGATGATAGTTTACATTTTTTAGCAAAGTATAGACAGGAATTGCAAGCGAATAACTGGAATATTTCCTGGGCGGTAAAAAGTTCCATTATGGAAACGGGATTGAGTATGTTTTATACATCAATTGTTCTTTTCTGTGGTTTCTCGGTGTTCACCACTTCGAGCTTTGGTGGCACTCAGGCTCTAGGGCTATTGACGTCAATAACGCTATTAATCGCTATGTTGAGCAATCTATTGTTGCTCCCATCGTTCTTACTCACCATGGAAAAGTGGATTACTAAAAAAGACTTGAGCGACAACATCCTTGATATTTACGATCCGGAAGTAGACCCTGCTGAGGAAGACGAAAACTATTAGTTATGAAAGGAATAATTCTAGCCGGAGGATCCGGTACCCGTTTACACCCATTAACCTTAGCGGTTAGTAAGCAACTTCTTCCGGTGTATGACAAGCCCATGATCTATTACCCACTGAGCACATTGATGCAGGCAGGTATTCGTGAGATACTGATCATTACCACGCCGCACGACGCTCCATTGTTTGAGAAGCTTTTAGGCGACGGTAGTCAGCTGGGTTGTGATTTTCAGTACACGATTCAAGAAAACCCTGAGGGATTAGCCCAGGCTTTTATCCTTGGGGCCGAGTTTATAGGAGACGATAGCGTTGCATTAATTTTAGGAGACAATATTTTCTACGGCTCCTCTATGGCCCAAGTCCTTAACGACAGCAAGGATCCTTCAGGAGGTGTCGTATTCGCTTACAGAGTGAGTGATCCGCATCGCTATGGAGTGGTAGAATTTGACCAAAATATGAAGGCCCTGTCTATTGAAGAAAAGCCAGAAGATCCTAAGAGTGACTATGCTGTGCCTGGTTTGTATTTTTATGACAACCGCGTATTAGCTATTGCTAAGGATTTGAAACCTAGCCCTAGAGGGGAATTGGAAATTACAGACATCAATAAGATCTACTTAGAGATGGGTGCCTTAGAAGTAGGTGTATTAGATCGTGGAACCGCATGGCTTGATACAGGTACCTTCGGAAGTCTTCAACAAGCAGGACAGTTTGTTGAGGTGATAGAAGAGCGTCAAGGGTTAAAGGTAGGCTGTATTGAAGAGGTTGCTTACGAGCAAGGTTTTATAGATGCCGCACAATTGAGAGAAATAGCCCAGCCCCTTGTTAAAAGCGGGTATGGACAGTACTTACTTAAACTTCTAAAGTAATATGCTAAAACTTGCAGCCTTACAACAGCTTTTCCAGGCTGAACTTGACCAACTGAACCTGGGTAAGACCCCTGCAAAGTTATATGATCCCATGCATTATATTATGGGACTTGGTGGAAAGCGTTTGCGCCCTATTTTGAGTCTTATGGGTGCAGGAATCTATGGATCGCCTTCGAAAGCAATGCCTCAAGCCTTAGCCATAGAGCTGTTTCATAATTTTTCGTTGATACATGACGATATTATGGACGAGGCCCCTATTCGCAGAGGCATGACTACCGTGCATAATAAATGGGATAATAATGTAGGAATCCTTTCTGGTGACGGTATGCTCGTAAAAGCGTACCAGTATGTTGCGCAATGTGATGCTTCCGTGCTGCCAGAGGTGTTGTCGACTTTTTCTCAAACGGCCTTAGAGGTATGTGAAGGCCAACAGATGGATATGGATTTCGAATCTATGGACGTTGTTGCTGCGGATGCATACATAAAAATGATTCAATTCAAAACGTCTGTTCTTTTAGGTTGCGCAATGAAAGTAGGTGCGTTGGTGGGTGGCGCTACGGTAACTGATGCTAATGCATTGTATGAATTTGCCATGTTACTGGGAACATCCTTTCAGATTAAGGATGACTATTTGGATGTGTATGGTGATCCGGAAAAATTTGGTAAGCAGGTAGGTGGTGACATTATCAGCAATAAGAAGACTTTACTCTGGATTGAAGCGGAAAAACGTGCTAGGATTGAAGGTGTAGATTTTGCCGCCTTAGCGAAGATGACCACGGAAGAAAAGAAAGTGGAGGCATTTCAGGAATTATACATGGCACTAGGAGTGGATGTATATGCCAAAGAGCAAGTGGCCCATTACTATGAGTTGTCCCTATTAGCTTTGAGTAAAGTAGATATGCCAAGCGAGCAACTAGAGCCTTTACGCGAATTTGCCGCGTGGTTGTACGCTCGTGAATCTTAAATTATTGTAACCCACCATTTCTGGTTATTTTTACCGTATAAATCCCACAACAATGAATGTATTGGTTTTAGGCTCCGGTGGTCGTGAGCATGCACTTTCGTACAAAATTAAGGAGAGTAAGAAGTGTGACAACCTATTTATAGCTCCTGGTAACGCTGGTACAGGCCGTTTAGGTACAAATGTACAAGACCTTGCTATTGATGATTCAAAAGCGGTAGGCGATTTTGTAAAGTCCAATAGTATCGATATGGTTGTAGTTGGGCCTGAAGGCCCATTAGTTGCAGGTATTCATGATGGACTGAAATCAGATGACGAACTAACAGATCTTATTGTCGTAGGGCCTCGTCAAGCCGCCGCTGAACTTGAAGGCTCTAAAGACTTCGCTAAGAAGTTTATGATGCGACATCATATTCCAACAGCCCGCTACCAGACCTTTACTAAAGATACTTTAGAAAGCGGCCAAGCATTCTTAGAAACCTTAGATGCTCCATATGTTCTTAAGGCTGACGGTCTTGCTGCCGGAAAGGGAGTCTTAATCATTGAAGATATTGCGGAGGCCAAGCGAGAATTAAAAAACATGCTCGTGGATGCTAAATTTGGCGATGCGTCATCCAGGGTGGTAGTTGAAGAGTTTTTAGCAGGTATAGAATTCAGCATTTTCGCCCTCACCGACGGACAGGGAGGGTACGTTTTGCTCCCTGAAGCGAAGGATTATAAGAGAATTGGAGAAGGAGATACCGGATTGAATACCGGTGGTATGGGAGCGATAAGTCCGGTGCCATTTTTCGGAGATTCCTTGCGTGAAAAAACAATCAAAGAAATAATAGAGCCTACCATTCAGGGGCTGGTAAAAGATGATTTACCCTATCAAGGATTTGTCTTTTTCGGATTGATCAACACCGAAAAAGGACCTAAGGTGATTGAGTACAATGTGAGGTTGGGAGATCCTGAAACGGAAGTTGTGATTCCACGATTGGAAACAGATCTCATAGATCTTTTCATAGCCATGGGTAATGGTACCCTAGATCAAACAGAAATAAAGTTCAATCCAAAAACTGCTGTTACGGTCATGGCAGTAAGTGGTGGATATCCCGGAGCTTACGAAAAAGGAAAGGTCATCACGGGACTACGCGATTTTGAAAATACCATGGTTTTCCATGCGGGTACCGCATCTGGAGCCGAAGTGACCACCGCAGGAGGTAGAGTAATGGCATTTACTAGTTTTGGTGGATCTAAAGAGGAGGCCTTAGAGAAAAGTTATGCGGCATTAAACGAGGTGTGCTATGAGGGGATTAATTACCGCAAAGACATAGGCTTCGATTTATAGACCCTGATTTATCGAGCGAAGTGAACTCAGCCTGTAGTAATAAAACAAAAAGCCCCAGCGTGAGCAGGGGCTTTTTATTTATGCGTTGAGAATTTTATTTTTCGCCTTTGGCTTTGTGTTTTCTCATTTGTAAAACCCAGTATATTAGTCCGCTGGCTATAACCAACATGAAAACACGGTTTACTTGATCTCCAATAACTGGAAGTATTTTGAAACTTGCGGTGAAAATATCACCTAAGCCTTCAAAGAAATTTCTTAACATAGCTAGAGCATTTAATGCTGCTAAAATAATACAGAAAACCCAATGCTCCTTCGCTACTTCAGAAAGATTGACGCTTATTCCGGTTTACGCCTTTTCGCTCTGGTGTTGGTCTGCGGTATTGGTGTGGTCGTGACCTCTGGGGACAGCCGCCGAGATCATGTCTTTTTCTTATTTATATTCTTCTTCACTGGATTATTGTGTTGGATGTTTTTCAAGGACAGGTGGACGTTTAAGGGATCGCAATTCAGGTTTTTAGTCGCAGTGTTATTTGTTATTTTATGGTCTAGCGAATTTGTAAGTCATACTTTTTTAGTGGCAGCGCTGGTATTAGAATCTAACTGGCAATTCACGGAAAATTTTCGACGAAGACGTAATCCGGTATGGATTTTTCACAGCGCTATGCTTTCTGCGTTGACCCTTATATTCTTCTCTCACGACGCATGGTTTATTGGTGTAGCCTCGTTTGTTGCGCTACTAATAGTAGGAAAGCCTCAGCTGGCCAATCTTTTACAGTGGATATTCGGATTTGGTTTAGTGATCATATTGCCGCTGTTGTTGTCTCAAAATTTCTTCCCCGATTTTCAATATAGGACTCCAGAAATTCAGGAAGTTCCCGTGGAATGGTGGGTAGTTCCCGCGCTGGTCTTGCTAATCACTTTAAATCAATTCACGATATTCTACAGAAAGGCGGATAACCTGAACAAATCACGATCTCTGCTGGCTTTGACATGGACGTTGCTAGGTGTGTTGTTTGCCTCCCTAATTGGAGGTGAAGGTGGCTTTGTTTTGGTGCTCTTGGGTTTAAGTTATCAGGCGTCCTATGCGATGTATTATTTTAAACGTAAGGGCTGGATAGAAATCGGTTTTCTCTTGTTGATGATTTACAGTGTGGCGTATTCCTTTAACTATATAGAGTTCTTGTAATGGGTCAGCGTCTACTAATTATTCGATTTTCCGCTATTGGTGACTTACTACTAACCTCCCCGGTCTTACAGGGCTTGTCATCTTGTGGACATCGTTTGACACTTGTAGTTAAGGGTAGTCACAAGAGCGTAGCTGAGTTGCTTCCTGGCGTGGATGAGCTGCTGGTTTGGGAGGAATCTTACACTGACCTTATTGAACACAGTAAAGGGCGTTACGATGCGGTAATTGATTTACAGGGAACCTACCAGTCTAAGCAGTTCACAAAAAAGCTTGGCCTTCGGTTTTCTACCTTTCATAAACCTTATCTCAAACGATGGTTATTGCTTTTAACGAAATCACCATCGTTTAAAATGCAGTCCGTTGTAGAGCGCTATGCCCACGCAGCATCGTCATGGCTGACAGATGGACTACTTCCTGTGGAATTGTCCTTTAGGTTGCCTGAAAATGGGACAATTAAAAATGCTTTGGTCTTTGTGATTGGAGGATCTCACGCTGGGAAACGCCTGACCCTAAACCAATGGCAGGAGCTCATTTCAAATGTGGCATTGGGTACAAACCCGATGGTATTGTTGGGTGGACCTGGAGATCAGAAATTGGCCCAGGAACTCGCTGAAGAGTTTGACCACCTCATAGATGCAACCTCGTATTCAGTGGCTTCAGGATTGACCTTAATAAGGGATGCCGCCATAGTAGTGAGCGGTGATACGGGGTTTATGCATGCGGCGGCATTACTAGACACACCACTGGTGAGTTTTTGGGGTGCTACTCATCCAAATTTGGGTTTTGCTCCATGGCCAGTTAGATCAGCGCAAAAAGAAGTAATCAGCAAAAGTATATGGACCCCCATGAGTAAGCATGGTAAAAAGTTACCGTTTCTGCCTAATCCCATGAATAAACTCTTGGTTAGTGAAGTTCTTTCTGCTATTGAGCAGATGCTTCCGGATAAAACAACGCCTTAAGCTCAGAGGCATCTTCTGGGGCCATTTTTCCTGCAATGATTAGCGCAAGCTGTCTTCTGCGCAATGCAGCAGCATAGCGCTCCTTCTCTAATTCAGTTTCAGGTGTTACAGGAGGTACATTTATCGGATTTCCTAACTGATCCACCGCAACAAACGTGAAAATCCCTTCATTTGCTTTTATGCGGGCTCCGTTGGGTCTTTGCTCTTCAAGAAAGACATCTGCGATAATTTCCATGGAGGAGCTAAAAGCGCGTGAAACCTTCGCTTCAATAGTCACAATTGCACCGTGTGGAATAGCGTTCTTGAACGTTACATTATTAATGGTTGAAGTAACCACTTGCCGCTTACAATGTCTGTGTGCGGAAATGGCACAGCAGCGGTCCATCCAGCTTAATAATTGGCCACCAAAAAGATTGTTCATCTGGTTAGTGTCATTAGGCATGACTATTTGAGTCATGACTGTCAAGCTGTCGTTTGAAGTCTTTTCAGTGCTCATGAAGTAGTATAAAAGAATGGCTACAAAGGTAGCTGAGCCAATTTAATAGGCGCAGATCCAAGCGTGAGAATTAATATCGGCTTTCACCTTACTCAAGGCAGTTTTTGCTTCATCCCGTGATGCGAAGGAGCCGATACCGACCTTCATCAAAGAACCTTCTAAAAGGGTAACTAAATGTCCCTGAGATCTCAATTCATTCGCGAGATCGCTGGCATTCGTACTTACTTTAAATGATCCTACAATTATAGAGTAGCCGGTTTCTAACCGAGTAGTACTAACAACTGATTTTGAAGTGATTTTGGATTCTGAAGATGTTACTGCAGGAGTTTCGTTGGCGTGGTTTTCAACATCAACTAAAGGAACAGCGACTTCGGATGCAGCTTCAACTTCAACGGGCGTTGCAAACCAACCTGCCATTTGAGTGGACCAAGGGCTTTGAAAAATCCCTAAACCAAACAAAAGAGAGACTGCAGCAGCAGCGGACGCTTTTTGCCAATTACGTAACCCTTGTTCTCGTTGCTCGCTCACCATTTTGAGACTCGCAACAACTTTCGATTGAAGTGCGCTAGGTTCACTTATGGCATGAAGCATTATGGGGGTAAGCCCAAAACTTTGTGCATCTAAGCTATTTACATCTGACTGAAAGGCTCCGTTTGGTCTAAAAGACCCAATACCATCGAGCATAAGAACAGCGCCACGGTCTAAAGACTGTTGCCACTGTTGTACTTTTCTACTGATCCATTGTTCTGCAATTTCCATGGTACTTCCCATATCTCTCATTACTAGAGAGACTAGGCTGTTTTCCATACTTGCTATAGATGGGTTAAAGGCAATGTATTTTCCTTTCGGAAAGGCAGTGCCAGTTACGCTATCCCATCGTGAAACTTGCGCTTTGAGATACCAAGATCCCCATCCAGGAAGGTGGACCCTTCCGGTGTCTTGCAGGCGCTGTAAGATTAGTTTCTCGATTTTCATAGTATATACAAAAATGCAAAACTTGTGGACAACTTCATTTTATAACATGGTCTAATTGAGTTAAATTTTATAACAATCTGTTAATAACTCAACATGAACTACTTACTCGCGCTTCATTTCCTAAAAGGCCTTACTAATCGTCAAAAAAAGTCTCTGTTTTACAGTGAGGAGTGGATACGAAATGGACCGGAACTTGCAATTTCAGCAGTTTTAAATAAAGTGAGTAACGGCATTTCGCTTTGGAATAACGCCATAATATGTATGAAAGAAGAGCTTGTTATCATACATAACGAGGGAATCACGTTACTGACTTTTGATATGAAGGAGTTTCCGGAATTATTAAGACAAATCCCCGATCCTCCTATGGCCTTGTTTGGACGGGGAACCTGGGACAACTCAAAAATTCCGTTAGCAATTGTAGGTACCAGAAAACCATCTTCTTATGGATTACACCACACTAAAATGCTGGTACGCAACCTCAGTAAGTTCCCGATCAATATTCTCAGCGGGTTAGCCTTTGGTATTGATGCCTGCGCACACGAGGCTTCCTTGGATTGTGGTGCAACGACCCATGCATTTGTTGCAGGAGGTCTTCACAAGCTTAGTCCAAAACGCAATGAAAAATTAGCAACTTCCATGGTGAACAATGGTGGTGGATTTTTTACAGAACAATCGTTCTTTAAAGAAAGTCTAAGAAATTTCTTTCCTGTTCGAAATAGGTTAATAGCCGGAGCAGCACTCTCAACCTTAGTGATAGAGGCAGCGGCCAAAAGTGGTGCACTCATCACTGCCAACCAGGCTTTTAATTATAACCGTGAGGTTTATGCGCTCCCTGGAGCTCTTTTTCAGCCCAATAGCTTGGGTCCTAATTTACTTATTGAGCAACTAATTGCCCGTCCGGTGGTTCAGTTGGAGTCATTTCCTTCCACATTTTATCCTCTGTGGATTGAAAATACGCAAAAGATAGACCTCTCAAAGTCCATTGAAGGTCGCTTAATTCGAGAGTTTCCTCATGGAAGAATAGTAGACTCCTCCTATTTAAAAACGAAACTAAACACCTCTAACATACAGATTTTTAAAGGATTAAAGATACTTGTGGACCTGGGTTTATTAGACAGAGTTGGGCCGCACAGGTATTGCAGGAAAACTGTAACTAACTAGAGTGTAGAGGTGACTATTTATTCTACATTTGTCTGGTAAACCTATCAATACAAACAGATATTATGGCCATTAAGTACCAAGCGCAAATCGACGCGTTTATCGCGAAAGTCGAGGCGGCAAACCCAAACGAACCTGAATTTAAGCAGGCGGTACAAGAAGTTGCGGAATCCGTGATTCCGTTCATTGAAAACAACCCTAAATATCAAGGCAAGAGCTTACTAGAGCGCATTGTTGAGCCAGAGAGAACCATCATGTTCAGAATACCATGGACAGATGATCAGGGCAATATAAATGTGAACAAAGGCTATCGTGTTGAATTCAACAGCGCAATTGGACCTTACAAAGGTGGACTTCGTTTTCACCCAACTGTTAACCTGAGTGTATTGAAGTTTTTGGGATTTGAACAGATCTTTAAAAACTCACTCACGACACTTCCATTAGGAGGCGGTAAAGGCGGAGCTAATTTTGATCCCAAAGGAAAGTCAGATGCAGAGGTAATGCGTTTCTGTCAAAGTTTTATGACAGAGCTTTCCCGCCACATAGGTCCTAATACAGATGTTCCTGCTGGGGATATTGGTGTAGGCGGTCGTGAGATTGGATATATGTTTGGCCAATATAAGAGAATTCGCAACGAGTTCACTGGGGTACTAACAGGAAAGAGTTTGAGCTGGGGTGGATCTTTGATACGCCCTGAAGCAACTGGGTACGGGACGGTATATTTTGCCCAAGAAATGTTAGCCGTTAAGGGCGATACGTTTAATGGTAAGCGTGTAGTTATTTCCGGATCAGGAAACGTTGCACAGTATGCTGCTGAAAAATGTATGGAACTGGGCGCTAAGGTGATTACATTATCTGATTCGTCAGGACATATTGTTTGTAATGATGGCATGAGTGCTGAGCAGTTGGCTTTTGTCATGGAACTCAAAAATGTTCGTCGCGGACGTATACACGAAGCAGCAGACACTTTTGATAATATTTCCTTTGTGTCAGGTACTCCTTGGAGTGTTTCTTGTGATGTAGCGCTTCCATGTGCTACTCAAAACGAATTAAAAGGAGATGATGCGAAACTACTTATAAGCAATGGTCTTAGGGCATTGGGTGAAGGAGCGAATATGCCTTGTACTCCGGATGCAGTTGAGGCTTTCCAAGCAAGTGGTGTCCTTTTCTCTCCAGGAAAAGCATCTAACGCAGGTGGGGTAGCTACTTCTGGTTTAGAGATGAGTCAGAATAGCCTTCGCATGAGTTGGACTCGTGAAGAAGTGGATGGTCATTTACATAAAATAATGAAAGACATACATGCATCATGTGCAAAATATGGTATGCAAGAAGATGGTACTGTGAATTACGTCAGTGGTGCGAATGTCGCTGGTTTTGTAAAAGTCGCTGATGCAATGTTGGATCAGGGAGTCGTTTAAAACCGGTTTTAATAGTTTTAAAAAAGGCGTCCATATGGGCGCCTTTTTTTATGTCAATAAGGTCTCCCACCATTCTGCGATAGCCATTCCGCACTTTTTTGAATCGGAAATATGGCCCATATGACCGTGGTCACTTAGGTATCTATATCCAACACTTTCTATACTCCACCAGTCTTGAACCATCTGAAAAGGGATGACGGTGTCTTTTTTTCCTGCGAATACAGCTATGCGACTAGGGGTAAGTTGTGAGGGGGGATGATGGAGTATACTTATTCTGTCGGGGCGAGATCTCATCCCCATAATGGAGGCGAGTATACCCTGTGTGTTTAGTGTTAAACTCTCCTGAATTTGAGAAGATATCTCCTCTTTAAAGGATCTTCTTGTGTCCATGTCAAAAAGCTGAGGAATTGCCGCGCGAATAAAGGCGTTTTTATTTTTTTTGACCAATTCAGCCGCACGTAATCGCATGTCAAGTCGCTCAGGTGAGTCAGCTTCAGGCGTAGAAAAAAACAATCCTAACCCCGTTAAGTAGTTAGGATATAACTCAGCAAAAGCCAAAGCGGCGTACCCTCCCATGCTGTGCCCAAGTAAAACGCATTTTGTTACACCTAACTCATCTAGTACAGCTCGAACACATCCGGCCATAAAATTCATGGTATGCTCATACCCAAAACTGGAGGTTTCTCCATGTCCGGGTAAGTCAATCATAAGGACTGACCCTAAATGTTCTAGGTATGGAGTAAGTCCCTTCCACATGCGCGAATCCTCCAGGAATCCGTGCAATAAAACAAGAGTTCCGTGATTTCCTTTTGGGTGGTCACGGAACTCATAATGAATATGGGAGTGATGGTATTCTAGTAATGGCATTAGCTCGCCATGAAGGCTTCAATTTCATCGACTGTTTTAGGAATTGAACGGGTTAGGTTTTCGTGTCCATCCGCAGTAATTACGATATCGTCTTCGATGCGGATACCCAAGCCCTCTTCGGGAATATAGATTCCCGGCTCAACGGTAAAGACCATACCTTTTTCTACTGGAACAGTCCACAGTCCATAGTCATGAACGTCTAAACCTAAGTAGTGACTGGTACCATGCATGAAGTACTTCTTGTAGGCGGGCCAAGAAGGATCTTGGTCTTCAACATCTTTTGTGCTAATCAGTCCTAAAGCCAGCAATTCTTGCGTCATCATTTCGCCAACTTGTGTGTGAAATGCATCCAGCATAATCCCTGGTCGTAGAATGGATATGGCGCCATCATGAACGCGTAAAACAGCATTATAGACCTCTTTCTGTCGTGCGGTGAATTTTCCGTTAACAGGAAAGCAACGGGTTACGTCACAGGTGTAATTGCCATATTCAGCACCTACATCAAACAATACTAACTCACCGTCACTGCACTGGTCATTGTTCTCGATATAATGCAATACGTTTGCATTATCTCCTGCCGCTATAATTGGAGTGTAAGCAAAACCGCGGCTTCTATTTACTAAGAACTCATGCATGAATTCTGCTTCAAGTTCGTACTCCCAAACTCCCGGTTTTAAAAATCTAAGTACACGCTCGTAGCCTTTTTTAGTGACTGCCGCTGCCATTCGCAAGACCTCGATTTCCTTTTCACTCTTCGTTCCACGGACTTTATGAAGAAGTGGTTGACTCCGCTCAAACTCATGGGCGAGATAGGTCTCTTTTATCCACTTGTTCATGCGATCATGTCGTAATTCAGTATCTACATGGGCTCTCAAATGTTCATTGCCATTCATATAAATCCGCTCCGAATTGACAGCCATTTCATGGAATACGCGATCGAAATCGGTCAACCAGAAAACGGTTTGTATTCCACTTATTTCAAACGCCTCCTTTTTTGAGTATTTAGCTCCTTCCCAGACCGCAATTAGGTCATTAGTTTCTTTTAGAAATAGTACTTCGCGAAGTTCTTTTTTGTGTGCATCTGGAAATAACACCAGTATACTTTCTTCTTGGTCGGCTCCACTCAAATAGAGGATGTCGCTGTGTTGCTTAAACGGCAGATGTCCATCGGCACTTGTAGGGTAGGCGTCGTTTGATGTGAATATAGCCATTGATTTTGGCTTGAGAAGTTCAGCGAATTTCCTTCTGTTTTCAGTAAATAATTCGCCGTTAAGTTTGTGATATCTCATAGTCAATGAAAGCTAATTTAATTTAGAACAGTTCTTTTGTGATTTTTGTCGCAGATACAGCCATTACAAAAGTCTGTGCCGTAAATTTGACTTGCTAAAATTAGGCTATTAAACTTTAAGTTCGCTTATGGCAACAACATCAAAAGGGCTTTTCGGCTCTTCTCTCGCACGCAAGTACTGGATGGCAGCATCTGGTTTATTCTTGTGTACTTTCCTAATAGGTCACCTACTTGGGAACCTTCAATTATTCGTAACCGGTGAAGAAGGGCGACAAGCATTCAATGCTTATGGCTTATTCATGACTACGTTTCCTTTAGTGAAGATTTTGTCTTATGTCACGTACTTAGCGGTTCTGTTGCATACGGTGGACGGTTTCATGCTTGCGCGTCAAAACCGTGCTGCACGTCCTGTGAAATATGCAAAAGAAAAGCAATCTGCGAATGCCTCATGGGCTTCTCGTAAAATGGCTTTGCTTGGTACGTTGACCCTATTCTTTATCGTCATACATATGAGAAGCTTTTGGTACGAGATGCACTTCGGGCATGTTCCAACCTATGTGGTAGATGGCGTTGAGTACAAGGATTTATGGACGATTACGGTGGCAGCTTTTGAGAACTGGTGGTACACCGCTTTTTACGTGGTAGCACTTCTAGGACTGGCATTTCACCTGAGTCATGGAGCACAAAGTGCATTCCAAACTCTAGGCGTCAACCATCCAAAATATACTCCGATCATTAAGAAAGCGATGGGTGCATTTGCATGGGTTGTTCCTGCAGGTTTTATCGCGGTGGCGATTTTCTTGTTTGTAGTTCAACCAGGTCAATCCATATAATCCGAGAATCATTATGGCATTAGATTCAAAAATTCCAGTAGGCCCATTGGCCGATAAGTGGACAACTCACAAAGGCGAGATTCCTTTAGTGTCTCCAGCAAATAAGCGTTTGATGGACGTCATTGTGGTAGGAACAGGCCTTGCTGGTTCTTCTGCGGCAGCTTCTTTAGCAGAGATGGGCTACAACGTAAAGGCGTTTTGTTTTCAAGATTCACCCCGTCGTGCACACTCAATTGCAGCACAAGGAGGAATTAATGCGGCAAAAAATTACCAGAATGATGGTGATTCAGTACACCGCTTGTTCTACGACACAATTAAAGGGGGCGATTACCGCTCTAGAGAAGCTAATGTTCATCGTTTGGCTGAGGTAAGTAGAAACATTATCGACCAGTGTGTGGCGCAGGGTGTTCCATTCGCTCGTGACTATGGTGGCATGCTCGATAACCGCTCTTTTGGTGGTGTTCAGGTAAGCCGTACGTTTTACGCTAAAGGACAGACCGGTCAACAGTTGTTATTGGGAGCATACTCTGCTTTGAATCGCCAGATTGCTAAAGGCCGTGTTAAAATGTATGCTCGTCATGAGATGCAAGAATTGGTAAAAGTTGACGGTAAGGCACGAGGCATCATTGCTAAAAACTTGGTGACAGGAGAGTTTGAACGTCATAGTGCACATGCTGTTCTATTGTGTACAGGAGGTTATGGAAATGTATTTTTCCTTTCCACGAATGCAATGGGGTCTAATGTTACTGCAGCATGGAAAGCGCACCGTAAGGGAGCCCATGTAGCTAATCCATGTTTTACACAAATACACCCCACCTGTATTCCCGTTAGTGGTGAAAATCAGAGTAAGTTGACCCTTATGTCTGAGTCACTTCGAAATGATGGTAGAATTTGGGTGCCAGCGAAAAAAGAGGATGCCGTGGCAATCAGAGCCGGTAAATTGCATCCTACAGACCTTAAAGAAGAAGACCGTGATTACTATCTAGAACGTCGCTACCCGGCTTTTGGTAACCTGGTTCCACGTGATGTGGCATCTCGTGCAGCCAAGGAGCGTTGTGATGAAGGTTATGGTGTGAATAAGACAGGTGAAGCAGTATACTTGGACTTCGCTGCAGCGATCATGCGTTTTGGACGCGAAGAGTCTCATGTAAAAGGCCTGACCAATCCTTCTGATGCTGAAATTAAAGCACTAGGAGAGAAAGTGGTGGAAGGAAAGTATGGTAACCTTTTCCAGATGTACGAGAAAATTACCGCATCTAATCCTTACAAGGAACCTATGATGATTTATCCCGCAGTTCATTATACTATGGGCGGTCTGTGGGTAGATTATAATTTAATGACCTCAATTCCTGGTTGTTTTGCGTTGGGTGAGGCGAATTTCTCTGACCACGGTGCAAACAGGTTAGGGGCATCTGCTTTAATGCAGGGCTTAGCCGATGGTTACTTCGTAGCTCCGTATACTGTTGGAGAATTTTTATCTGAGGACATACGTACAGGGACTATACCTACGGACTCTAAAGAATTTGACGAGGCCGAAATGATTTGTCGTGACCGTACTGATAAATTCATGAATGTTAATGGAACAAAATCTGTTGATTTCTTCCATAAGCGCTTGGGTAAGATCATGTGGAATGAAGTTGGAATGGCCCGTAATAAGGAAGGTCTAGAACAAGCCATTAAGGATATTCAAGCTTTACGCGAGGAGTTCTACAATAACGTACGCGTGTTGGGTTCTGCGAAAGGAATGAATCCTGAATTGGATAAGGCTGGCCGAGTCGCTGATTTCCTGGAGTTAGGAGAATTAATGGCGAAAGATGCACTAGAACGCAATGAAAGTTGTGGTGGTCACTTCCGTGAGGAATATCGCAGTGAAGAAGGTGAAGCACTGCGAGATGACGAAAACTTTACATTCGTTTCTGCTTGGGAATACACCGGTGTACCTGCAGAAGCCAAGTTGCATAAGGAAAACTTGGTATTTGATAATGTTGAATTGAAGACTCGTTCTTACAAATAATATCCTATGGATTTAACGTTGAAAATTTGGCGTCAAGCAGGCCCTGAAGCTAAGGGTGAAATGAAGACATATCCAATTTCAGGAGTGGAAGATGATATGAGCTTCCTTGAAATGTTGGATTTCTTAAATGAGGAACTCATCGAAAAAGGTGTAGAGCCCGTTGTGTTTGACCATGACTGTCGTGAAGGTATTTGCGGTATGTGTTCCTTATTTATAAATGGAGAAGCACATGGACCAGGTCGCAAAGTGACTACTTGTCAGTTACACATGCGTGAGTTCAGCTCAGGCGACACTATTTATATCGAACCGTTTCGTGCAAAAGCATTTCCAGTCATAAAGGACTTGATGGTAGACCGCACTTCATTTGATCGAATACAACGCGCAGGAGGTTATGTTTCCGTGAACACTTCGGGTAACACCATTGATGCAAATGCAATTCCTGTACCTAAGCATGATGCGGATCGCGCATTCGATGCGGCAACATGTATAGGTTGTGGTGCATGTGTTGCAACCTGTAAAAACTCTTCAGCCATGTTGTTTGTATCTGCAAAAGTGAGCCAGTTTTCATTATTGCCGCAAGGACAGCCTGAAGCTAGAGATCGTGTGTTAAGCATGGTAAACCAGATGGATTTAGAAGGTTTTGGTAATTGTACAAATACAGGTGCTTGTGAGGTGGAATGTCCTAAGGGAATTTCTTTAGAGAACATTGCCCGTATGAACAGAGATTATCTGTTTGCTTCTTTAAGCAGTAATAAATAAAACAAACGCCTTACGGCGGACGCTCTTATAAAAAGCCCTAAAGCGTTAAGCTTTGGGGCTTTTTTTTAGCAGAAAAAATCAGTTTTTTCGAGCTATGGGAATCCAGAGTTCCTCTTCAGAGCTGGGGTCATTGTTCTTGTAATGAGCACCAAGCCGCTCAAAATGCGGACGATTATCTAGGGTGTAGGGACTGTTTGGTATCCACGTCCCATAGATATAGCGCCAGATGCTATGGTCTGTGCTAAGTCCTTTGTAGGCAAATACAGCATAGGTGCCTTGTGGTACTTCAAGATGTCCAAAGTGTTCATTTTCTTGAGCTACTTCTACTGCCGCCCAATAGGTGAAGGATGGGTTAGCCACAGGCCCGAAAACGGGTACCCCCTCAAAATCTCGTAGCGATATGAGGTCGCTACTTAAACGAGTGCTAATCTTGTGAAGCTGCGGCATTAATAAACCCCAAGCCCTTTCTGGGTTGAAAGACCGTAATTCCATTGGAACGTTTATTCCGCAGAGTAGTACGCCTTGAAACTCTTGGATTCGAGGTTCTAACATGCAGTAGTTTTCGTTTAGTCGTCTAACCTTAATACTGCCAAGAAGGCACTTTGAGGAATTTCAACATTGCCCAGTTGGCGCATGCGTTTCTTTCCTTTTTTCTGCTTCTCTAGGAGCTTGCGTTTACGAGAAATGTCACCACCGTAACACCTCGCTGTTACATCCTTGCGCAGTGGGCTTAGCGTCTCTCTAGCGACAATTTTATTGCCAATACCCGCTTGTATAGCAATCATAAATTGTTGACGAGGAATCAGCTCTTTAAGTTTGAGACACATTTTCTTCCCGATATTGTGGGCATTGTCCCGGTGAATCAATGCAGATAAAGCATCAATTGGATCTCCGTTGAGCATTACATCCACCTTCACAAGGTGACTTTCACGGTATCCTATAGGATGGTAGTCAAAAGAAGCATATCCTTTAGATATAGTCTTGAGTCGGTCATAAAAATCAAAAACAATCTCAGCTAGAGGCATATCGAAACTGAGTTCCACGCGGTCACTAGTGAGGTAGGTTTGGTTTGTGATAACGCCTCTTTTATTGATACATAAACTCATTACGGCACCCACGAAATCAGAACTTGTAATGATTTGTGCACGTATAAAAGGTTCTTCCATGCGTTCCATCTTAGTTGGATCAGGGAAGTGACTCGGGTTTTGTACCCAAACAGCGGTTTCAGGCTCGTTTTTTAAGTACGCCTTATAGCTTACGTTAGGAACCGTGGTAATAACGGTCATGTTGAACTCTCGTTCCAGCCGCTCTTGAATGATTTCCATATGCAGCATCCCTAAGAACCCACAACGGAATCCAAACCCAAGGGCTACAGAGGTTTCCGCCTCAAAAGTAAGAGATGCATCATTGAGTTGTAACTTCTCTAATGAAGCACGAAGCTCTTCAAACTCCTCTGTTTCGACAGGGTATATCCCTGCGAATACCATAGGTTTAACTTCTTCAAAACCATCTATTCCTACGGTTGCGGGATTGTCTATTCCGGTAATGGTGTCACCAACTTTTACCTCTTTTGCTTCCTTGATGCCCGATATAATATAGCCTACATCTCCCGTGCTAATTGCATTCATGGGGAATTGTTTGATCCGGTTAACCCCAATCTCGTCTGCCTCGTATTGCTTGCCAGTCGACATGAATTTTACACGCTGACCTTTCGTTATGGTCCCGTTGACTACTTTGAAAATAGCTTCTATACCTCTGAACGGATTGTAATGACTGTCAAATATCAATGCCTGTAGCGGTGCATTAGGATCTCCTTCTGGAGCTGGAACACGATCTATAATGGCATCTAAAATTTCTGGAACGCCTTTCCCTGTTTTTGCAGAGGCAAGTAAAATATCTTCTCGCTTACAGCCAATCAAGTCTATAATCTGGTCTCCTATCTCTTCAGGATTAGCACTTGGAAGATCAATTTTATTTAGAATTGGAATGATTTCAAGATCATGTTCTAAGGCCAAATAAAGATTAGAAATAGTCTGTGCTTGTATTCCTTGTGCCGCATCTACGATCAGCAGTGCTCCTTCACATGCAGCTATTGAACGAGATACTTCGTACGAAAAATCAACATGTCCTGGTGTATCAATCAAGTTGATCGTATACTTCTCGCCATCCCTTTCATGGTACATCTGAATAGCATGAGATTTAATTGTGATGCCCCGTTCGCGCTCAAGATCCATAGTATCTAAAAGCTGGTCTTGCTTCTCACGATTGGTCACGGATTGCGTTGCATCCAATAATCGATCCGCTAAAGTTGACTTTCCATGGTCAATGTGGGCGATGATACAGAAGTTGCGAATGTTTTTCATAGATGGCAAAAATAGGCTATCTGAGGCCTTCTTGTACTTTCTTTGGAAGCTTTTGACGTACAAGTTGATAGCTTGTTTTTACAAGACCTTGTATGAGCTCCCAATCTGCATATTCTTCAGCAATAACGGTGTTCCAATGCTGCTTGTTCATATGGTAACCGGGGACAATATAAGGGTGATGCTCACGGAGTTCAATATTGAGGTCCGGATCGTTTTTTAAGTTAACCCTCGGCGGGTAGCTGTCGAGACTTAATATCGCAAAGAGTTTTCCATGCACTTTAAACGCTAAGCTGTGCTCGTCAAATGGCAGGCCTTCTGTAACACCAGGTAGGCTTAAGGCTAATTCTCTAAGGAGCTCATGATTCATGAAGTTAAAGATAGGGCGATTTGTATCTTTGAGTCATGGAGCATGAAATAGATCTAGACTGTTGGCCAAGAAGGGAATCGTATGACTTTTTTAAATCTTTTGCTGACCCTTTTGTAGGCGTACAGGTGGATTTAGATATTACAGGACTGGTAAGAGCGTGTCGCACAAATGATTGGAGCATTCATCACGCATTGCTCTTCATTACCTTAAAGGCCGCTAACAGCTATGATCCAATGCGTCTTAGACGAAAAGAAGACGGTGTAGTCCTGCACCAAAACATTGACCTGGGATGTTCAGTGTTACGTGAAGACGGTGAGACCTTTACATTTGCCAATTACACTTGGAATCCAGAAGAAACAACGGACCAATTCATTTCGCGCGCTACCGTAATTACCCAACGTGCTGCAAAAGGACTTCCGCTTGATCCTAGATCCGGTCGTACAAATCTTATCTACGGTACAACCCTTCCATGGTTAACCTTCACGTCATTTAAGCACCCAAAAAAAAATAACGATGACAGTATTCCTAGGATTGTATTTGGTCGATTCTTTGAACGGGACGGACGTTTTTTATTGCCGTATAATTTAGAGGTTGATCATGCACTTATGGATGGTTTACATATTTCACGATTCTTTGAGCTTTTAGGCATCGAGGTAAACTCTTTTTAGCATGGAGAAGCATTTGTTACTTAAATACGCGCAGCATATCGAATGCGTTGAATCGCAATTGTTCGGAAAACCCTCGTTAAAAGTGGGGAAACGTCATTTTGCTTGTTTCTTCAAAGAGGCTTTAGCGGTAAAGCTTGGTGCCGATACTATACAAACTCGTTCAAGCGAATTTGTTGGTAGTATACTGTTTGACCCATCTGGAAAAGGAAGGCCAATGAAGGATTGGCTTCAAATCTCAAACCAATATGAAACACAGTGGGCTCAACTGATTTCTGAGGCCCACGCTCGAGCTACTGAGAGTCTGTAATGTAATCTTCTTGATTTAGGTGTTCGATCGGATCCCAGATGCGTTGATCAAAATCTTGAATTGTATCCTCCACTACCACAATACCCTCACTCTCTAGAAGATCTCGCATCAGAGTAGTACCGTCAAAAAAATGTTTACCGGTCAGTAACCCTACGCGATTCACCACACGATGCGCTGGCACAGTCCTGTCGTTATGTGACGCATTCATCGCGTAACCTACCACGCGAGCACTTTGACCGGTGCCTAAAAACCGTGCAATATGTCCGTAGGTGGTAACACGACCCTCAGGGATTAGACGAACTACGCGGAATACCTTTTGAAAAAAGTCACCTGCCATGATCAGTCGCGTTTCCCCCATTGGGCCATAGACTCTTCTATACCATCGAGTCTGAAGCGCAAGTAAGTAATTGCCTTTCCTTGGTCAAGCCATATACTTTCATAGTGGGTGATTACATCAAAGAGTATTCCTTCGTTTGGAAGAATTTGCTGATAAATATCGTGGTAGCATTCTTCTACTTCTAGTCCTAATAATTGAACGATACCATGGGTATATCCATGAAGAAATTCACTGTCACACTTTAAATTGATGGTGCCACCGGGCTTGAGAAATTTTGCGTATTTCAAAAGATATTCGGGATGGGTCAAGCGATGTTTCGCTCGGTTGTATTTAATCTGTGGATCAGGGAATGTGATCCAGATTTCGTCTACTTCATTTTCTCCGAAACACTGGTCAATCCAGTCAATTCGTGTTCTTAAGAAAGCGACATTATCAATACCGTTTTCCGCAGCTGTCTTTGCGCCACGCCAAATGCGAGCTCCTTTGATATCCACACCAATATGGTTAAAGTCGGGAGCCCTTTTAGCCAATTCTACCGTATACTCTCCCTTGCCACACCCCAGTTCTAGTACAATACCGTTCTCGTTAGAGAATTGCTTTTTAGACCAGGAGCCTTTAAGCTCATATCCTTTCCTGGCTTCTTCAGTGGAAGGTTCAAGAACATTGTTGAGTTGTCCTATTTCTTGAAATTTCCGCAATTTATCTTTTCCCATGTCGCAAAAGTAGTTGCTTTGCCGTTAGTAAACAGAAGTTCCCATTTGAACTATTCTAATTCCCCCCACGTAGTGTAGGGTACTTTTGATAAGTGTGAGTTGTAGTAACGGTGGTCCGCTGAAACCTCTTCTCCAGCCCAAGTTGGTATTGAAAAATGTTCGTACTCATGGTCCAATTCTATCTCTGCTAAGACCAATCCTTTGTTAACGCCTTCAAACACATCGACCTCCCATGTGTGGCCCTGATGTGGAACTAAATACCGAGTTTTTTCAATAGGTGGATCTAAGACGAGACCCATGAGAGACTCCGCATCTTCTCCGGGAATATCATATTCAAACTCTAAACGTTGTATGCCCTCTGTTTTTCCTTTGATGGTCAATATACCTTTGTCGCCTTTCAGGCGCACGCGAACGGTGCGTTCCGGCGTGGTGCTCAAATATCCTTGTTTGAGGATAAACTGGTCAAGCACCTGCGCGGTCCAATCCTCATTAGTCACTAAAAATTTACGTTCTATTTCAATTGCCATAGGTCTTAATCAATGATGCGGTGCATGTCTTCATACACCACAAAGGTTCGTCCGTCTCTGTC
>Ga0209384_1000080_pt1 | contig 69098 bp, 62 predicted proteins | sample CoawatmetaG05DNA_FD_187511 | JGI IMG/M metagenome (GOLD analysis project Ga0209384, IMG submission 187511) | Marine microbial communities from the West Antarctic Peninsula - Coastal water metaG058-DNA (SPAdes) (version 2) | ecosystem: Environmental > Aquatic > Marine > Coastal ... | reverse complement strand
GCCCAGCGCTTAGACGCTGCAGAACAATCCCGCCAACAAACCGGGTTAATCTCTTTGGCCTACCCTAACATGACCATGGATGACGCCTATGCCATTCAAGCTGGCTGGGTTGCACACAAGCTAAACCGCGGCCGACGTATTATAGGCCATAAAATTGGCCTTACCTCTAAAGCCATGCAAGCCGCGTTAAACATCGCTATCCCAGATTCTGGCATCTTGTTTGATGACATGTTATTTGAAAGTGGTGGCACTATCCCTCAGCAGCGGTTTATACAGCCTAGAGTAGAAGCAGAAATCGCTTTTGTGATGAAGCATGACCTTTGCGGTGAGAAAATTAGCGTAGAACAAGTGATAGAGGCCACAGATTACCTTGTGCCATCGTTAGAAATTTTAGACACACGCATTCACAGAACATGCCCTGAAACTGGCGTAGCCCGTAATGTATTTGACACTATTTCTGACAATGCAGCCAATGCAGGATTAGTGTTAGGCACCCAGCATACAGACCCAAGCCAAATAGACATGCGTTGGATTGGTGCTATTGTAAGTGCCAACGGCGAAGTGGAAGAAACAGGATTAGGCGCCGGCGTACTGAACCAACCTGCCTTAGGCATTGCCTGGTTAGCTGAGCGCTTAAATCAATATGGTGATAGCATAAAGGCGGGTGAAATTGTTCTATCTGGCTCCTTTATTAGACCCGTGGAAACCCAAAAAGGCACGTTAATTGAAGCCGACTTTGGCGACTTCGGCCAAGTAAGCTGCTGCTTTTAATGTATCATCTAGTTAACTGGCTTAAAAAGGAATACCTATGCCTGCACCCATTAATGAGTTTAAGCAAAAGCTTCTTTTAGGCCAGCAACAAATTGGCTTTTGGCTGGCAATGGGCAGCCCTAACGCTGCACAAATTGCGGGTGGCGCAGGGTTTGATTGGCTCGTCTTAGACGCTGAACACGGCCCCAACGACATCACCTCACTGGTAAGCCAAATGCACGCCTTGCAGGGGTCTGCCTCTAATATTATTATTCGCCCACCAGTAGGCGAAACTTGGATGATCAAACAACTATTAGACATAGGCTGCCAGACCATATTGGTACCCATGGTAGAAACGGCTGAGCAAGCAACACAGCTGGTACAGGCCATGAACTACCCCCCAAAAGGCATTCGAGGCGTAGGCGCTGCTTTAGCACGCGCTTCTCACCATAACCGCATTGCAGATTACCTACAAACAGCCAATGACCAAGTGTGCCTGATAGTGCAAATTGAAGCCCAAAGAGGGTTAGACAACCTTAAAGACATACTGAGCGTGGATGGCATTGATGGCGTGTTTATTGGCCCAGCAGATCTGGCCGCCGACATGGGTTATTTGGGCCAGCCCACAGCCGAACCGGTACAAACGGCTATCTGCGGTGCCATTAAGCAAATAGTCGCTGCAGGTAAAGCGGCAGGCATCCTCATGGCTGTGCCCGAACTTGTACAGCACTACCTTACCTTGGGTGCCACCTTTGTGGCTGTAGGCACCGACGTTACCAGTTTTGTTAAAGCCACCGACACCCTAGCTGCACAGTACATAGGCGCAAGTGGGGTAGACGTAAATGAAAGTAAAGATGAAGCTGAAAAGAAAAATAACCCCGTTTTTCGATCGGCAGGAGATGTTTACTAGCGTATAATATTTCCAAATTTTTAACCTATGGACGCTTTACCAATGACTGACTTCACCGATTACAAGGTTGCCGATATCTCTTTAGCCCCATTTGGCCGTATGGAAATTGACATCGCAGAAACTGAAATGCCTGCCCTAATGGCATTGCGCACTAAATACGCTGCACAAAAGCCACTGGCCAATGCTAAGGTGATGGGCTGTATCCACATGACCATTCAAACCGCTGTGCTGATTGAAACATTGGTAGATTTAGGCGCGCAAGTGCGCTGGTCTTCTTGCAACATCTTCTCTACCCAAGACCACGCAGCTGCAGCTATTGCTGCTGCAGGAATCCCTGTATTTGCCTGGAAAGGCGAGACAGAAGAAGAAGCGGAGTGGTGCATCGAGCAAACCATCGTGCAAGATGGCAAAGACTGGGGCGCTAACATGATCCTAGATGACGGTGGTGATTTAACCACCATGCTGCACACTCAATTCCCAGAAATCTTGGCCAACTGCCATGGTATCTCTGAAGAAACCACCACTGGCGTTCACCGCTTACAAGAAATGTTAGAAGCTGGCACTTTAAAAGTACCTGCCATTAACGTTAACGACGCGGTCACTAAGAGTAAAAACGACAACAAATATGGCTGTCGTCATTCTTTAAATGACGCTATCAAACGTGCTACAGACCACCTTCTAGCAGGTAAGAAAGCCCTTGTAGTGGGTTATGGCGACGTAGGTAAAGGTTCCGCAGCGTCTCTTCGTCAAGAAGGCATGATCGTTAGGATCACTGAGATAGACCCAATCTGCGCCATGCAAGCCTGCATGGACGGTTTTGAAGTAGTGTCGCCTTACTTAGACGGCGTCAACACTGGCGATATCAGCTGCATTAATACCACCTTGATGGGCACTACTGACATCATCGTAACCACCACGGGCAACACCAACGTGTGTGATGCCAACATGCTAAAGACCATTAAAAACGGCGCTGTAGTATGTAACATTGGTCACTTCGACAACGAGATAGACACCGCCTTTATGCGTGAGAACTGGAAGTTTGAAGAAGTGAAGCCTCAAGTACACAAGGTGTACCGTGCTGCTGATCACAACAAGAGCGATTTTGTATTACTATTGTCTGAAGGTCGCTTAGTTAACCTAGGTAACGCTACAGGGCATCCATCACGCATCATGGACGGCTCTTTCGCCAACCAAGTATTAGCGCAAATGCACCTATGGGACGCCAAGTTCGCAGACCTAAGCCCAGCAGATAAAGCCGCCAACTTATGGCTAAAAATCTTGCCTAAAAAGCTAGACGAAGAAGTAGCCGCCGACATGGTTGCAGGTTTTGGTGGTGTAATGACCAAACTAACCAGCACTCAAGCTAGCTACATCAACGTACCTTCAGAAGGCCCGTTTAAGCCAGAAAGCTACAAGTACTAGACATCACGGGGCGGCCCAGCCGCCTCGTTTCTTTCTTCCGTTTAAATCCCCACACTCTCTCCCATCTTTGCGAGCGAAGTGCTGCAATCTAGCGTCTAAGATCACGATAAAAGTTTTCATGGCCACCCTATGCCATCAACTCAAGCACTAAACATCCATCATCAAAACTATAGCCTAACAAAGTGAGTTGGTTATTCATTTTGAATTTATATAGGCGCATAAAAGCCAGGTCACTTTTTTTTGGTTCCCCAAGAGTAGGTTGAGTCATTACCTTTTTAATAACTATATCCAACTCCTGCTTTTGATTTGGCTTAAGCTTTTGACAGTCTTTTTGAAACTAGGCGTTTGAACAACACTTAGTGCTTTAACCAAATTCATAAGGCTCCAACTTACCTGCGTCGTGTTCCGCTTTGGCAATCACTGCTTGCCTAACAAATTCATAAGGCAGGTCAGGGTTATCTTCCATGATTTTCCCTATTTTTGCCCAATGCTCAATTTGCTTTGGTGGTGTACGGTTTAATGCGGAAGCCATGATAGTAGCTTCCTCTACTAAACCATAATCGAGACGAATACTTGTAGTGGCCATATTGACCTCCTGAGTTAATACACAGACAGGTGTAGCAAGTTGCCACAGGCAGCACAATGTTAATGTCTTATGAGCTCTACCGCCCATCCTAGCGAGCGAAGCACTGAAATCTATTATATTATTTTTTGCAAATTCAAAAATCCATACTACACTTTAAATAACTCATCAGGATTCACGCCTAGTGAGTTACACCACTGCAAGCGGATTGCAACTGAAAGACAAGGAAGCCAAGACAACTTCTGCACTTTGTGCATTAGCCCCACCTTCTATATCTTCCAACAACAACGCCGTTTCGTATTATTCCGCATGGATGCGGTCATAAACTACGGGGCATGGACGCTCCGTCCAAAAAGCAGTGTTTGCCAATATGGATGTAGGCGCAAAGTGCGGGGCAAGGACGCCCCGCCACCCTAGCGCCATCCAACACACTACCAACGCCTTAACAGCACCAATAGAAAAATCGATAGTCAATTTATTAGTATTAGCCCCAGAACCAGAGGTTTCTGCACGCTGAAACAACCCACAGTCAGTCAACACGCTGGCATTAGGTTTATACACTAGCTCATGACATGAGCCAGTCACTCCATTAACAGCACAGTGAGGAATAATTGTCATAGTTATATCCTGCTTTTCTAAACAACCCCCTAGTAGTTGCTACGAGGATGTAGCTTAGTAGAGCGATGCAGGAGCAATTGCCGAGTAAAGCACGGCAATATTTGTACGTCTTTGCGCACGTTCCGTTAGAAAGCCATAGACTAGATCTTTTGCTCTAGCAGCCACGCTTCAACTTGCTCGGCATAGGGCACCTTGTAAGTGAACTTAACACTATCATGAGAGGCAACAAGGTTCACAAAAATACTAAATATGGCTATTAACACCAGATAACGCCAAAAGTTACTTGGATTTAATCGGTTGTGAGTTAAATAAACCAGCATATTCATAGCAGCAAAGGGGTACAACATAATCAAATGCCAATAACCAAATACCGTAGGTGACAAAGCTGCGCTAATTAAGATGGCAACAACACAAGCAGCAATATACAACAGCACCCACTGCTCATTATTTACCTTTTTATTTTGATCGCTACAAGGACCATCAACCTCTGCCCTTCCCATGCGCAAAGCCAAGCGACTAAGAAACCCACCAATCCATATGTCTTTTACTTGCTTAAATAAATACCAATTAGCCTTAAATGAAAAGTACAAAGTAAATATGCCCGCCCCATAAAGCACACCTCGATACGTATACTGCACTGCAAGCCGCAGCATATCACTTGACGTAATCCAATCAAATGTAGCGCCGTTAATAAGCTTCTCTGTAAACAAAAAGGAGCTGTACCTCAACCAGTAAATCAGTGCTTTAAGCACAGGGTACACATGCACTAAACCCCAACCAATATACCGTTGTTTAGCAAATTCCTCTGGACGAGTTGCTTCAGAACTAGCGGACAGAACATCCAACACATAAGGGACAAGGCTCGCAGCCAAAACTACAACTCCAGCCGCCACTCCCCAGTAATTAATCTTAATGACGCCACGTACAAATAAGTAACCAGAAACCACCACCAACAAAGGCCATGAGTAATGCAGCTGCATCACTAAACCAATACTCACAAGGTGCAAAAACGTTAGCCAAAAGCTAGATTTTTCTCGCAGATGAAAAGCGGTGTAAAAGTGTAACGCGGAACAGAAGAATAAATAGGCAGGGTTATAAAGCATGTGCTGGTACAAAAACCATGGGCTCAGCCAAAACAGCACCAAAAATAACAACCGTGCTGGCTGGTCAAACACCTGCTTAACCACCTTATCAAATAACACCAAAGCAGCGATATTACACACAATAATCACCAACATAGGTGCCCAGGGCGAATCCCATAACACCAGCGGTACGCCAACCACTATTGTAGACAAAGACCCAGGCACATTACCAACCACACTTGCGGCATTGCCGTAGTTAAGCCAACTACCTTGGTGCGCCGCCAAATAACCCCGATAGAGGGTTTGTAGCTGATCACCATTAAGCGCTTGATTACTCGCATAAAGAAATGCCAGCAACAGGCCTATTGCGAACAGACCAATATACACGTGAGAAAACTTCAGATTCAAAACCTATTTCCTTTTAATATGATTACAGCCAACTAAACCCCGTAAAACCGCCGTATTACCTTACCCATACCATCTAATGTTCGTTCAAGAACAATACTATCAACGCCCTCAATGGCCAATAACTTTATTTTAAGTGAATTAAGCCGTAATTGCCTATGAATAGCAGCTTGTTCTTCAGATAATTCACCAGCGCTAACCATGGTATTAATAGCGTCTAATTCTTCTGCTAAATATTGTGTATCAGCTGCTACCCTATGATGGTTAAACACGCTGCCAGAAGATGCCTGCCGAAGAAGCTCAGATAATAACAACGAACCTAAATCCTTCTTTCTTTTACTCATTCAATCCTCGCTTACAGCGCTTACCGCGCATACTTTTTAGCCAATTCAAGCTTCAAAATAGCACTAAAGCTCGCATCAAAAGACACCCACAACTCCTCCACCTGAGCTGGCGTAAAACAACCTAACTGGTGTAATTGTGCCAAATTTTCGTAGCTGGAGGACAACAATTCCAACTGAGATACCGTTAAACTATTATCGGCCATGGACCTAGCTCTCATCAACAGGCTACTAATAGCAACTTTGGAATTTTGATAGAAAGGTAAATAATGGGAATAGCCGCAACCAGGCTTATCGGCCGGCTTGGTGGCCTCGACAAAAAATTCGGCCGTTTGTTTGTGGAGTTTAGTAATAGCTTTGTCTGCACTGCTATCATACGGACTGGTAGCGACTAAAGAGCAGCCCCCCACGGTTAATATAATGGCCAACAACCCGTTCTTCGTTATCGAAAAGAAATTCATAAACTAAAACGCCTCAGCCTTTACCCATAACTATAGACTAGATTTACTAGAAAGCTGATATTCGATTATACAGCGTATGGCTGACATCCATCATACGCTGTATAATCTACCATAAGGAATCAACCCTACACTACACAAGCTTTTGAACCAGGCACAAATGATGACAACCACATTCAACCGCTTGAAGTTCAAGCTTTCTCTCACAAACTCTTCACTTTACATCTCTATCAACAAATACATCCAGCATAAACGCGACGTAAGTGTGGTACTCAATCTACCCAGTAAAACACTACAAAATGCAGCCAAATAGTTTGAACAATCAAAAGCACAACTGCACCAAGATATATTTGCCTTGTCCGAAGTAGATTTTAAAAAAGAAGGTTATTTCGTTGAGTTTGGCGCTACTAACGGCCATGACCTTAGCAACACTCATTTGCTGGAAACCCAATTTAATTGGCAAGGAATTATTGCAGAGCCAGCAAAGTCGTGGCACCAAGATCTCAAAAGCAACAGAAACTGCCACATAGAAACTGATTGTGTTTGGCGTGAAACTGGGAAAACACTACTATTTAATGAAGTCGATGAAGGAGAACTTTCCACATTAGACGAGTTTACCAAAAGCGACCACTTTAGTAAGAAGCGCAAGCAAGGTACAACGTACTCTGTAACCACAATTTCTCTTAACGACATGCTCAAGAAGTACAATGCTCCAAGAGACATTGACTATTTATCCGTGGACACGGAAGGAAGTGAATATGAAATTTTGAGTCACTTTGACTTTGACTCATATAACATTAAGGTAATCACTGTAGAACACAACTACACTGAAACAAGGGCCAAAGTTCACAAGCTGTTAACCCAACACGGGTACGTTCGTAAGTATTTAGGATTTTCAAAATGGGATGACTGGTATATTAAGGCTTCATAGTACCATCATCAAGAATTGTCCAAATTAGCGCCATCATGAGACAATTTTCCAGCAATCAACACCATCATTATGGTAAAGAACACACCTGCATTATTGATATCCCAAATCACCTCAACCATGCCAAAGTCTATAAAGCCAATAGCCATCAATAATCCTGCAGTGGCCAAACCTTTATTTTGAGCGAGATGAGCACGACAGAACCAAATAAAACTGCCATAAATAGAATAGACCATGACAGGACCAAAGATACCTGACTCATAAATACTGTTAAAAAACTGACTGTGTGGCCCAGCAAATATCTGAGCCTGTGCCGAAATTTGTCCATTAGCAATATGAATCAATTTTTGGTCAAAATAGGTTCCTGGCCCTGTGCCAAACAGAGGATTATCTAAGAAAATAAGGCTAGCGGAGTGCCAAAGAGCTAAACGCATTCCTGCCGAACCGTCGGTAATGACTCCATTGGAAAAATACTCATAAATAGCAGGACCCATCACGCCTAACCTTTGTTGGATAAATGGCACAAAAAACCAGATCAATAATGCGGTTACAAAAAACACGCCCATCACCAAAAAGCGCTTACGGTAAGTAGGCTTCTCCAGCAAATCAACAGCAACCCAACACAACAAAGGCATAGACATCCAACCGCCCTTAGTACCTGACACCAACGAAGCTAACGCGCCTAACAACAAACCTAAAAATGCAACAACTAGCCACCGTTTATCCTTACTCCAGAGAGGCTGAAACATGGCTACGCACATCACACCTAAAATAAGACTAATATCTCCAAACGCGGCGATCGAACCAGACGTTCCTCCTACAGATCGATGGATACCAAGCCACTGTTTTTGATACACACCATATACACCAGCAACTGCAGCTCCAGTAAAGATACCCCAACCCAGCGCTTGGCGAGAAAAGCCTATCTTTCTCACCAATAAAAAAATTGGCAACACCAATAAAAAACGGCTTGGCTCTTGGAACTCAATCCAATTCCAGCCTGCACGTAGCCATAGATCCACAGCTGTAAATAACGGATATGCTACCCAAGTAGCAATCATTATTTTCTCTAATCCCGTCAGCGCATGAGATTCAATGTTAATAAACCATGCAGCCAAACTTAAAAAAACTAAAGCCACTGCTGTGCAGTAAAGAGCTGAGGGAAGATTGACACTAGCTACTGGCACCACAAACGCTGCAAGAGACACAATAATGGCCAGGACAGAGGCCATGGATAAATTTGAGTATGATGTTTTGAGTAATATTATAGACACTGGTTTTCCTGTTGTTTCACCGCCGCCACAATACGCGAGTGTAGGTGACTTAATGCTAAAGCTGTTATACGGTTTTTTTCCATAGATATTTTTTGAGACAGTGAAGGCACTATTTTACTTTGGTTAATTGCCTTTTGGATATCTCTTGCACTGTGACAAATAATCATCCCATTTAAATCAAAATAGTCCCTAATATTGGGGGCACCCCAGTAGATAGGTAAAGTGCTGCATAAAAGGCAGTCCAACAGTTTTTCTGTAAAGTAGTCTGTTTCTTGCACATTTTCTATCACAACGGAGTAATGGTAGGGTAATAGACCCTCTTGTTTGAGCTCAAAAGGCGCAAAGCCACGACCTAATACATCCACTTTAAAGCCATTTTCTCTCACCCAAGCCACTATTTGATGCCTAAGTTTATGACCTTGCAGGTCTTGCTTTCCTGAAGCAATAAGTGAGCAGGTTTTAGTTTTAGGGAAGGTGTTATATACAAGGTTACCATCCACCCACGAATCTACTACTGCAAATTGCACAACATTTTCGTAGCGATGAGCATAGTATCCGTAGCGGCAATAAATAGCATTAAACTTGCGTCTGAATAACCACATGCATTGGTAATATCGTTTATGTATGGCAAACGGTTCTGCCAGCATTAAATCAACTTTACAACGAACGTTACCAAAACCGCGTAACAGGCGTTTAGAGGATGGGTAAACCACGACATGATCATCGGCATTTAACCCTGCCAAGGTTTCAACGTTTGGCACATCCTGGCCAGGCCACAGTAAACTATTAACCGCCACTTTAGCCAAGTCATACTCATACCTTAGTTCATAGGGCAATATCCCAACTCGCATTTATACATTCCTTGTTTTAAAGTAATACCAATAAGAGGTCACCTGCAGTTTGAACCTAAACCAGGATCGTCCGATCTCCCGCGCTACTTTTTCCCACTGGGTTAACCCTTGACTACCACCAATACTGCTACCATCAATATTTTGGCTAATTTCCCTCACTTGACTTGGGCTAGTGGCTAACACACAAACACCATGTTGCCACCAATATTGGTAGGCAACATCCACTGGCATAGTAAACTGTTCACAAAGCAAAAGCATTTTTTTAACCGCTGCCCGATTTAACACCTGTGCGGGTGTTCCTAAGGGGACAATATAGGGCCTGACTATCTGTCCACAGGAGCTTGTGGCAACAACTCCGCCTGAAACCTTTCTTTTGGTATAGAGTTTAAGCATTATTGGTGAGGAATGAGACAACACCTCAAACCAACTGGGCGCAACTGACGCAATATCTACACAAAATTCAACATCGTCTTCTAATAACAATAAATAGGGTTTATCTGACTGTTCCAAAAAGGTTTCCATAGCCTTTTTATGAGACAAGAAACAGCCAATTTCTGCGGCTTTAAGTGGTAAGAAGTAGTGTTGTTCATTGGATCTTTCGTCGTAGTAGCGCAAGCGCTCTGTTACAGATAAGGTACGGCCATCAATGGCATCGATACGGGTAGGTTCTATGCCCTTTTGCCGTAAATAGTCCCGCATATATGACCACCGCTGGACAGATTGAGCCATATTAATAACGTACACTTCCATTACTGCATCAAAATTTTGTAACAGACTGGATGTAGGATCGTGGCTAGTTTCACTTAGTGACAAAACAGCTCCAAAAGTATTTCAAAGTACTAAGCCAATTTTACCTAATTTACTCCTTAAGAACAGCTTAAAATTTATATCAAACTGAGTTTAGACCATATACAAGAAGTAGATTATACTGCTTGCACAGAAACATTAGATAAATCATGGATAGATAGTAATAATGAACAATACTATTCTCGTTACTGGGGGGGCGGGGTACATTGGCTCCCACACTGCAGTAGAGCTCCTAGAACTAGGCAATAAAGTCGTCATTTACGACAACCTATGCAATAGTTCGCCTATCGTAATAGAGCGCATACGCACTATCCTTGGGGCCACCCAGAAAGAAGTGATTCCGTTAGCTTTTATAGAAGGTGACGTTAGAGACACTAACAAACTCGTCAAATTATTTGCAGACCATGATTTTGATAGTGTAATACATTTCGCCGGCCTAAAGGCCGTGGGAGAAAGCGTTACAAAACCACTAGAGTATTACAACAATAACGTCTACGGCACTCTATGCCTCTGCGAAGCTATGAACACAGCTAATGTTAAGACGCTAGTATTCAGTTCTTCAGCTACGGTATATGGGGAGGATGCACCTGCACCCTATGAAGAATCTATGCCTGTAGGGAAAACAACCAATCCTTATGGCACATCAAAAGCCATGATAGAAAAAATACTCACAGACCAATGTATTGCAGACCCCCAATGGTCTGTGGCAACGCTGCGCTACTTTAACCCTATAGGGGCGCACAAAAGTGGGTTAATTGGAGAAGATCCAAAAGGCATACCCAACAACTTATTGCCCTATGTGAGCCAGGTGGCTGTAGGTAAACTAAAGGAAGTGTCGGTATTTGGAGGTGATTACCCCACACCAGACGGCACAGGAGTTCGCGACTACATTCACGTGGTAGATTTGGCCAAGGGCCATTTGAAGGCACTAGAGAAGATTCAGAGGAAAGAAAACGTAGACGGAGATGCAAACGAAGTAGGCGCGCAAATTTGGAACCTAAGCACAGGCGCCGGCTCATCAGTTCTTCAAGTAATAAAAGCATTTGAACTGGCTAGTGACACCAAAATACCCTATTCAATCAAAAACAGAAGATTAGGTGATATAGCTAGCAGCTGGGCTAACCCAGAAAAATCCAATATAGAGCTAGACTGGAGAGCCAATTACGACTTGAAGAAAATGGTTCAAGACTCATGGCGCTGGCAGAAGAATAACCCACGAGGGTATGAATAGCCGAAGAGACTGCTGGGTCAACTGCGTCCATACACATCGTCTAGCCGCTCTATATCATCTTCACCTAAATAACTGCCAGACTGCACCTCAACCAAATGCAAAGGCGAATCTGTTTTGTTAGCCAAACAATGCACTGCACCTTTGGGAATGTACACTGAATCATTTGCATTGAGTATGTGGTCGACACCATCCACATGGACGCTAGCCAAGCCCTCTACCACCACCCAGTGCTCTGCACGGTGTTTGTGACGCTGTAAGCTTAAGCGCGCACCAGGATTTACCGTAATCCGTTTCACCTGGTAGTTAGGGCCAGAATCAACACTATCGTAACTACCCCATGGGCGGAAGACTTCTCTTTGGTGTGTTAGTTCCTCACGGCCCTGTAACTGCGCAACCAAGTCTTTCACTTGTTGCGCTTGGTCTAGTGGCGCCACCAAAACGGCATCTTTAGTTTCAACCACTGCAAGCCCTTCAACACCGAGAACTGCAACTAATCTACTGTCAGCCTTAACCAAGCAATTCCAGCTATTTAACGAAATCACATCGCCTTGTAGTACGTTATCGTCATCGTCGCGCTTGTTAGTCTTCCACAAAGCCTGCAAATCACCTACATCACTCCAACCACAATCTACTCGCACTACCACAGCCTTTTGTGTGTGTTCCATAATCGCATAATCTAGAGAAACATCCTCACATTGAGCAAACTCTTGCTCAGATAGCCGAATAAAATCTAGGTCTTTGGTGACCGATTTAGCAGCGAGCCGGCAGTGATGCAATAGTTGCGTACAATACAATTCAGCCTCTTCAATCAACACACTAGGCCGCACAATAAACATGCCACTATTCCACAGGTAATTACCCTGTTTTAAATAGCCTTGAGCAGTGGTTTCATCAGGCTTTTCTACAAATTGATTAACTTCAAAACCAGCAAAACTTCTATCAGCGCCAGAACCAACATTAGCGCCATAGCGAATGTATCCATAGCCCGTACACGCAAAGCTAGGTTCAATACCCAAGGTAATCAAGCCGCCTAATACTGCTAATTCGTGTGCGCTTACCAATGCACTCCGAAAACTAGCTTCATCTGCAATCGCATGATCAGCAGAAAGCACAAGCATCGGCTCATCCACCCCAGCTTCAACTAGCCGTAAAGCCGCCACAATAACCGCAGGAGCGGTATTGCGGCCCATAGGCTCTAGCACTATCTCAGCATCAATATTTGCTGCACGGCACTGCTCAGCAGCCAAAAACCGATGATCCTGATTACAAATAAGCTGACTATGGCCAAGTTTCAGCTCAGATAAACCAGACAACCTAGAAAACGTCTGCTGCAACATGGTATACCCGCGCTCATTATCAACCAATTGCTGATACTGCTTAGGAAACGACGCTCGAGACAAAGGCCACAAACGACTACCCACACCACCCGCCATTACCACAGGGTTAAAATATTTATCCATATCTAACATCTCACCCACGAAGTTCATCCAAATGATCCAAAAACCATTCATAAGTCATGCCAAGCCCTTGCTCCAACTCAACAGAATACTCCCAACCTAATGAACTAAGCCGGCTCACATCCATTAACTTACGTGGTGTACCATCTGGTTTTGATGAGTCAAATTCTATATCGCCCTCATACCCAACTACCCTAGCCATAGTATTGGCTAACTCTGCAATCGTTACATCACGTCCTGTGCCCACGTTAATATGCGAACACATAGGGTTGGGTATCGCGGCAACAAACTTATCATGGGGCAAGTTCATCACATGCACACATGCTGCGGCCATATCATCAACATGCAAAAATTCGCGCATGGGTTTACCTGTGCCCCACACCACCACCTTTTCTGAAGCAGTTAACTTTGCCTCATGAAAACGTCGCATCATAGCGGGAATGACATGGGAGTTTTGTGGATGGAAATTGTCATTCTCACCATACAAGTTAGTGGGCATCACACATCGATAATCCACACCATATTGCCGATTATAAGATTCACACATCTTAATGCCCGCAATTTTAGCAATAGCATAAGGCTCGTTAGTAGGTTCAAGCTTGCCTGTGAGCAAACAATCTTCGTTCATCGGTTGCTTTGCCAACTGAGGATAGATACAAGAACTACCTAAAAATAGTAACTTTTGAACCCCTGCACTATAAGCAGCCTGAATAACATTAGACTGTATTGCCAAATTATCTGCAATAAATTCTGCTGGGTAGGTATTGTTGGCATGAATACCGCCAACCTTGGCTGCTGCAAGATAGCTTTGATCTGGCTTATGCAGTTGCATATATGCCTGTACGGCAGCGCCATCTGTTAGATCAAGTTCAAATCTAGGAGCTAACAACAAGGTTATACCAGGCTGCATAGACAACTGGCGCACTATGGCAGAACCCACCATTCCAAGATGCCCCGCTACAAAAATACGTGTTGCCATGTTTAGCTTTCCCGCGCTACAGGCACATGATACCCATGAGACTTAAGTAACGATTTTTGCCTGGCTTGGTCCAAATCATGAGCCACCATTTCTGCAATCATTTCTTCTACGGTAATTTCTGGCACCCAACCCAACAGCTCTTTAGCCTTACTCGGGTCACCTAATAAGGTCTCTACCTCTGCTGGGCGGAAATAGCGCGGGTTAACACGTATTACCACATCACCTACAGAAAGAGCCGGGGCCAAATCACCCGTAATAGCTGACACTACTGCAACTTCGTCAATTCCTACACCCTGAAAGTCTAGTTCCACACCCAGTTCACGGGCAGACAAACGCACAAATTCACGTACAGAGATCTGTCTGCCTGTGGCAATTACAAAATCATCGGGCTGGTCTTGCTGCAACATCATCCATTGCATACGTACATAATCTTTAGCATGTCCCCAATCGCGCAATGCGTCCATATTCCCCAAGGACAAGCAGGAGTCTAAACCCTGGGCAATGTTAGTCAGCCCACGGGTGATCTTCCGTGTTACAAAAGTTTCACCACGTCGCATAGATTCGTGATTAAACAAAATGCCATTACACGCATACATACTATACGATTCGCGGTAGTTAACCGTAATCCAATAGGCATACATTTTTGCCACGGCATAGGGAGAGCGCGGGTAGAAGGGTGTCGTTTCCCGCTGGGGTGTTTCCTGCACCAAACCAAACAGTTCAGAAGTAGACGCTTGATAAAAACGAGTTTTCTTTTCCAGACCCAAAAAACGAATGGCCTCGAGGATACGCAGTGTACCCAAACCATCAACATCTGCTGTGTACTCTGGCGCTTCAAAAGAGACTGCTACATGAGATTGAGCTGCTAAGTTATAAATTTCATCAGGCTGTATTTCTCTAATCAAGCGGGTGAGGTTCGATGAATCTGACATGTCACCATAGTGTAAGTGAAACTGTCGATCATTCACCGAAGAGTCTTCAATAATATGGTCAATACGCTCAGTATTGAAGGAGGATGCGCGGCGTTTTATGCCGTGCACTTCGTAGCCTTTTTCTAAAAGGAATTCGGCTAGGTAAGAACCGTCTTGGCCGGTGACACCGGTGATGAGTGCTTTTTTCATTGATTTCGCTGTTCTTAATGTGTTCCCAGTTATGAGAATCGAACGTTAGTGTTGTATTGTAATGTAATGTTTAATTATACGTAAGGCTGAGCAAACATCTATATTTGATTAAATGTTTCTACCAAATCTTCCCCTAGGGCAAAAGCACGGCTAAGTAGCGCCTAAGGGGCGGACGGAAATCCCCCTAAAGATAATATAGACGGATTCAACCGGTCACAGCAGCGTTCCTAAATAAAACGGAGTGAAACTATGAAACATCCAAATCCGATGACCTATGTAACCCCCCCATTAATAACCCAGGTTAGAAGTAGAGGTTTAGGCAGCTGCCAACTTCATCATTGGTGTGATGCCGTTTAACTCCATATTTTGACGCTCATTATTGTAGATCTAAAGCCATTTATTTGCACGATTTTGGACGTCTTCAATGCTATCAAACAAGTAATGATTCAACCAGTCATACCTCACAGTTCTGTTGTAGCGCTCAACGTAGGCATTTTGTTGAGGGCTCCCTGGTTGAATAAACATGATTTAAATGCCTTTGCTTATAGCCCAGGTGGCCAGCAAACTGCTGATATATTCTAGACTATTATCACAGCATATCCGCTTGGGTTGGCCGCGCCTACGTTCAAGGTCTCTCAACTCTTTGACTATTCGAGAACGAGATACAATCACACGTGGCTCGCAAGTGGAGACTGCAATGGTACAGTGATTTTGGTCCCGTAGTAGGAAGTGCTAAAATGCACACAAATCATTACGGTGACATTATGACTACGAAAACCAGACCCGGTTTAATCCCGCATTTAAAGTTGAATGTGCCCAACTCGTTTTAGATCAGTGGTACGCTATTCGAGAAGCGGCTGATGCGATGAATGCACGAGACTTGATCAGCACAAGCAATAAGAAGGCGCTCGTTTACATAAATAATAAGGGAAAGCCCAACACGCCAGTGCTTGATGATGAATCAGAGTTGATTCTGAACACCCTGCTCACTTCTGTACTGTTGAGTGAGCTTGGGTGAACAGCAAAAGAGGTTGAATTAATTACTTCAACTAAATTCCTAGATGACTCTCTCCAACTAAATCATAATCATTGTTATAAAGATCAATTAGTTTTTTTTCAATTTCTTTATCAATAACTAAATTTGTTTTTTCATTTAAAATACTATCAATATGCTCCAGAGTTCTTACTCCAAAAATCACTTTTTCAACCTTTTCATTCGAAAAAATAAACTGCTTAGCAATATCAATAAGCTCAAAATCAGAGGCTTCATTAATCTTATCTACCCTTTTCATAATTGACTCTAATCTTTCGCCTTTCAGCCAACTAGATCTATGGTCTTCAACTGGAAAAAAACTAGTCCTAGTCATTTTACCAGATAGTATTCCACTTGCTAAGGGTGACCTAGCCATAAATTTTGTATTTTTTGATAGCTCTAGACTTAGAAATCTCATATCTAAAAGATTGCCATCGTCTTGAATAACATCAAATTCATCAAGAAATTGCAGATCATATTTGAAATTTTTAGCTAAACTAATCCCTTTCTGCTTAATTATTCCTTCTTGCTTCAATTTGTTCATATAGTTTAAAACGGCATCATAATCATCAATTTCATTTCGAGGATTATGCAAGAATAATATATTTAAAGACTCCACTGAAAGTCTTTTTAAACTCTGAGCTAATGAGGCTTGTAAATCAACAATCTTAAAACTTTTACCATTGAAAGGCATATTGCCTACCTTAGTATTAATTAAGGTATCAGTTTTAGTACCTAAGACTTTTCCTAAGCACAACTCAATAAACCCATTTCCATATGAAGGCGCTGTGTCAAATTCCTTCAAATCATGATCATAACAAGTCTCTAAGACTTTTTGAACGGTTTTCAAATCAACCCTTCCATAGTCTCCACTCAAAGGCCATGTCCCAATTACAATTTTATCTTTTATCATAATATTTATTCCACATTTTCTTTTATTTTAAGAGACTCAAGTTGATCAAAGCCATTTTTAACAAAATAATTAAAATATTTTTTATAAAAAACTAATGTTTCTTTCTCTACAAGAGCTGACTTTGAAACAGATCGAAGCTGGCCATCAACATGATATTCATAATCATTAAAGTAGTTCATTTCGTGTGATTTTTCTTGTTCTGGTGTCCCAATATAAGGAGAATAAAAAGCTACTGTTATGTTGTCTGGATCTAGTAATCTATTGAACTTAATAGATTCAATTATCATACTTTCGGTTTGCTCAGGAAGGCCAATAATATTGTACGCAGTTCTATTAATTCCACCCTCTCTAAGAGATTTAAATGCTTCTATGATTTTTACCTGTGAGGCAAATCTATTTAAACTTCCCATTCGAAAATCTTCGTCTGAAACCTCAATTCCCATACCTACGCCATCAACTTTTAACTTTTTCAGCTGCACTAAATTTGAAGTAGTTATTCCTTCGGGTCTTGTTTCAATATACAACTTAACTTTCAGATTTGATTCTTCCATCAGTTCAGATAACTCTGAAAGCATTTTCTTATCGATTGTTAAAAAATTTGTATCTTGGCAGCGTATAAGTGAGATTCCATAATTTTCATGTAATTCTTTAATTTCACTGAAAACTCGCTTGGCACTTTTATTTCTTAAATAACCTTTAGCATTTTTCAACACCCCTCGGTTAATCTCAGTAAATCCATAATATTCTTGTATAATCGTCTCTACACAATAACTACAAGCATATATGCAGCCTCTAGATAACTCATAGTCTACTGCTCTTTCAACATTCCCATTGTATGGCCTAAAGAATATCTGGTCTTCAAATAATGAATAATCATAAGAAGGGATAACATCTAAGTCACTTATAATTTGCTGCTGATAATTAGTAACCACCTTCCCTTTTTGATCTGACGCGATATAGTTCCCATCACTGCCTAAGCCAGTCCTATCTACAAAACTAATACCTTTTATTTGTGAAATTTTTTCAACATCTTCAAAATTATCTGCAATGTCACATAAAACCAGCTCTGATTCACCACCAATAAAATAATCAACTTTTAGAAAAAGTTTGAGCATCTCTGCAGGTCTAGCAGTAGCTTGCAGTCCACCAGTTATTTTTAATGCAGTTGTATTTAACTGGTTAATTAGTTCATAACCATACTGGATATTTACATACTCACCCTCTCCATGTATGTGAGAACTAATTGCAGACCAAAATATTATGTCAGGCTTAAAATCATCAACACATTTTTGGAGATCAAGAATAATATCATTTTCGTTTAATTTGATGAATTCACTATAAGCAGATGGCTTATATTGCTCATTAGTAGTGTTGAACTTAATCTCATCAACTGACCAATTTTTATAAAAAGTGGCATCAAATAATTTTACTTGATGATTTTTTGACTTAAGAAAGGCAGAGTGACTTGGTATCCATATAGGAGTAATTCCTCGGGCCCACTTACTTGGATTTATTAATAGAACTTTGGCCAACTTTATTATCTCCAAAAAAAGACTGAATGATTAAATTATGTATGATTTCTTACAAGCTTGCCAAGTAAAATATTGGTATGGTCTGAAGGATTAGAATTTCAGTTAAAAGATAATACTCAAAACTGGAGCAAACTCAATAACCACAAGAAAGAAGAGCCACTTGCAATGTACCACTACAATACGCACCCACTCAGTAGCAACGTTGATTCTAATGTATTATATATCAATCACTTATAGCCACATAATAGTGCTTATGTAACAAGTGTGCAACTTCGCCACCACACTACTAGCTTTTTCTACGCTTGTGTGACTATTCGATTTCAATAGTTTACGCACTTAGCACTTCCACATTTTACGACGAAGAACTGTAATTCCCGCCACCAAATTTGGCCCGCCTTGTACACACTTGCAGAGCTAATGCCATGCTCTCTGCACAAATCAGGCACGCTGGCACCCGCTTTATTCTGTTTCAGAATAGCCATCACTTGGCTGTCGGTAAATCTTGATTTTTTCATGTAGATTCCCTTCGTTTAGCGTACGAGAAAATCCTACTTAAAACTGATCTTAATTTACGGGGGATTACAATACTCTTCTTCACTTAGCCAAGTCTGAAACTGACGATTTTTCACGCTTTCTCCACGCTTCAATTTCTCCACAATACCTACTAGTTTTGCTAGCTTTGTTGTTTCGTCTTTTGTCAGTTTGCGACGTGGGTTAGCTTTTTCTATGCGTTCTTGCAGCAACTTTCGAAAGGTACTGTTTGGTTTCTTTTGGCTGTCGTACCACTCACTCATTACGCCCATTTTTATCGACTAATGCTCAGAACTGAAAATAAATGAATTGACTGATAGGACGAAGGAATACAATGACTAGTGCAACCATAACAGCAATAGCTGTGATATCTAGCAATTGTTTGCCTCGACTTAGAAGCGGTGAGTTTGTGAAAAACACTTTCCGAAGAAATGAAGATGAAAACATCCCAATAAGCAAAATGAACGTAATGAGATATGTGTTTTCACGCATACCCAACCAGAAGTACGCATTAAGATCAAATACCTTACCCCACATTGCGAAGGTTTGATTCAGCGATTCTGCACGAAACGGTATCCAGCCTAGCATCATAAAGGGAAGGGTAAGAAAAACACCACCTACTGACTTAAACTTCTCATTTAACCCATTACCTAGCGGACTAACTACGCGATAAACACTTATCATTAACGCGTGATAGATACCCCACAGCACAAATGTCCAGTTTGCTCCATGCCATAGGCCCATGATGGCCCAGGTCGCATACAGAGCTCGCCCGTCACCTTTTTTTGAAGTTGCTATGGAAAGTCCGCCTACGGACCTATCCAACACCTTAACTCTTGCCAATGGTAAATAAAGATAGTCTCGAATCCAGCTGGAAAGTGAAATATGCCAGCGACGCCAAAAATCTCTCGGTGAACTGGCAAGATAGGGGAAATTGAAGTTCTCAGGGAAAACTATACCAAGCAGGCGCGCACTTCCAAGCGCAATATGTGAATAGGCGCTAAAATCAAAATAAATTTGAAAACCGAAAAGAAATGCTAATGTCCAAACATCCAGCGCTGACATGGATTCAATCGGCATCGAATAACCTTGGTCCACAAGTGGGGCTATGTTATCCGCCACAACCACCTTCAAAAACAGCCCATAAAGAATTCTTCTTGAACCCACAAAAATATGATTTAAACAAAACGCCTTTCGCTCGACAAATTGTTTGATAACCTCACTTACTCGTAAAATTGGCCCAGCAACCAGTTGAGGGAAGAAAGTAACGTAGCAGGCATAGAGCAAAAAATCTGTCTCAGGATTTATATGGCGCCTGTATACGTCCACTGTATAGCTAATCGTTTGAAAAGTGTAAAAGCTTATGCCTAATGGAAGAATGATATTGACTAAAACGGGATCTAACTTAGCACCGAAAATATTAGCAAGTGATACAGAATTATCGACGAAGAACATCAAATATTTGAAGTAAAATAATAACCCAATGTTAGCACCAATACTTATAAGTAAAAGGCGAAATCTTTTCTTTTCAGATGCACTATACATACGAAGTGCAACCCACCAGTCGACAACCACTGAAAATATCAAAACTGGTATGAATTCAACTCTCCAAAAGCCGTAAAACGTAATACTTGCAGTAAAAATAAGTAACAAACGTGCTCGGTATGATAGGATCCAATAAAGAGGTACAACAACAGCAAGAAGTACTAAATAAGTGAGCGAATTAAAAATCATTGCTTAGAACCCATTTCCAATAATTTTCTATAAATCGACTCTGCTAATAATCGATGCCCATCCGCTGTAAAGTGCATAAAATCTAACTCTAGATCACCTCCGATTGTGGTACTGGATTTGAAACCCCAAAAATCTGGTGGGACGATATTTTCAAAGTTAGAGAAATCAAAACCTTTCTGTAATGTAATCGTCTCAATCTCAGATTTGAACGCTTCGTACTGATCTGCGTGGTAGGGCCGCTTTACGTCATTCCTCAGAGGAACAATGTACACCAACACCTCAATTCCTTTGTTAGCTGCGAGATCAAGAATCTCCGAAAATGCTTGTATGTTCAAAACATAGCGGCCAGGTATTATTTTGCGCGTGGTGCTGGGATTAATGCCAAATATCCAATTACGAGACATATATAGAAAATTTAAAAACTGCCCTCTAAATGAAGGTCTACTGGCCCACACTGACCACGACTCACTCAATATCTCACTCAATACTCGTTCAACTCGCTCTTGTTCTGTATCATTTAATCCAGCCAAATCATTTTCAGGGCGACTTTGACTTAGATAATTTTCGGAAAGCTTAAGACCAAGCTCTCCTTGACCAAGCTGCTGCACTACAATTGGATCACTAAGTGAAGATGATAAACTCGTCCTGATACCATCTTCACGCATATCATCAAACACTACTGGAAGTACTAAGGTCTTGACAGGGATGTTAGTAATCATGTGAGCAAAGAGGATGTAATGTTCTTGTAGGTTTGCGTTTGGTTGCGAGTAAGTTAAAAAATATTTGTCGTGCAATTGAAATCTTCGATGAAGCTTAGTTGCCGCGGTTTCATCATTTGGTTTAGGTTGATTAATGGCGTGCACCTGAGAATTTCCAAGCCATAGACTCACAGGTTGTTCGCGCCCGAATTCTTCATAGGCAGCAATGCACTCTCTGGAATTTCTCATATCGCTGCAATGAATTTTCTTTACATCAACGATTGTGTAGACAGGTTCAGTTGTCTCACCCAAAGCCAGCTCTTCAAATTGAACCGGGTTGTCGTTAGACATAAACACATAGAGCAGCGCCACACCACCTAAAAACCCTAATGCGGTACGTATGTTGTTGGTCTTTAAGGTCATAAGCATGTCCGCGTTCTATCCGTTAGGCTTACATAAATGATCTGATGCTTGTTTATCTTTAAATATTCTTGAGGATTAAATAGAAAGTTTTTCACCTTACACACTTGAGGGAAAAAATGCTTTTGCAAAGTTGTTGTGCCAGTTTTTGGTAGGCCTATATGTATTATTTTTTCTGTACTCATTATTTTTTCCCACGCCCTTCAGCCAAAGTACCTTCCGCTATTGAACTTATTAATTGACTACAAGAAATATTAACCTAATTTAAAACTGTCACTATCTATATTAGTGACTCACGTCATCTCGTTTCATAACCTTTAAAAAAGTCATCCATAATATCTTGATATCAAAACAAAACGATTGGCGATTTAAATACTCAACATCAAATGATACTTTATCTGGGATTGATAATTCGTCTCTACCATTTACCTGCGCCCAACCTGTAATTCCAGGTAATAATTTATCCACGCCCTTTTTAGTCCGTAATGTGATCAAATCATGTTGGTTAAATAGTGCTGGCCGCGGCCCCACAAAACTCATTTCTCCTTTTAAAACTGAAAATAATTGGGGGCATTCATCTAAACTCGTTCGACGCAAAAATCCACCTATAGGAGATAAAAAGACATGTGGATTATCTAATAAGTGTGTCGCTACAGATGGAGTACCAATTAACATTGATCGAAACTTTGGCATCTTAAAAATAGAATTATTTTTCCCAATTCTATCAGACCAATACAAAGTAGAACCTTTAGATGTTAAGCGAATAGCAATAGCAATAAAAAACACAGGAACTATTAGGGGTGCAAGAATCGCAATACCTAGTAGTAAATCAAAAATCCGTTTCATTCATATCCTTTAAAGACTTTTTAGCTTTAAATCCTAGTGCCTCTAATTTAGAAGAAGAATACCATTCATCACCTAAAAGCTTCTTCAGCTGATATTTAATACGTGGATTTATCAATGATCCCATGCACAATAAAGACTTTGGAACGCTCCACTTTGGAATTGACTTACCTAATAGATTACACATAGCATTATAAATATCACGAGAAGAATGTGGGGTGCCGTCTGTCGTAATAAATATTTCTCCATTGGCACGCTCATCTTTAGCAACCAAAAATATTGCTCGAACCAAGTCATCCACGTGCACCATTGATCTTTTATTGCCAGTTTGAGGTAAAGGTGGAAACCAGCCTTTCTTGATGCTTGACAACATTAATTGTAGATTACCTTTAGCATTCGGGCCATAAACTAGTGAAGGTCGAATGATGGATACATGCATGCCGGACTTTTTACCGATTTTCAATAGCTGCAGCTCTGCTTCTCGCTTAGTTTTGCCATAGATGCCTTCTGGATTCCCCTGATCACTTTCTCTTGCACAGACTCCAGAATCAGGACTGCCACCCGCTTTTACACTGCTAACAAATACAAACTTCTTAACCCCTGATTTAACAGCTAGATTAGCTAACTGAACTGTAGCATCTAGATTAACCTTTTGATAAATACCTTTAACTGTATTTGCATCACGCATATCATGTGAAAAGCCAGCTAAATGGAAGATAATATCAACCCCAATGAGCGCATCATCTGGAATAGAATCTACTTTTAAATCACATACGATCGTATCTTTATCTAATTTTTCTCTAGAAAGTAAGCGCACATTCACTTGATTTTTTTGTAACGCTACAACAAGTCTCTTTCCAATAAAACCAGTGCCCCCAGTAACAAAATTAATCAAAACAACCTTTCTTGGGCTTTATAATTAACTCCATTAGACGAATAATATATCGTGCCAACTGGAAAATGGATAATGACCAAATTTTATTAGTTTTTAATGAGAGGTTAATCTCCTTGAAAATTAAGCTTTTACTCTGCCATCCAGAATTACTTAATCCGCCTGCTGACATTTTTATAGTAATTTGATCAAAGTAAGACCACTTTATTTTACGCCCGTAAAAAAATCTCACCAATAGATCAAAATCACTTGCTATTTTATAATCTGTTGAGTACCCACCAAATTCATTAAATAACAATTTTTTAATAAAGCAAGTTGGATGTGGTGGCATCCAGCCAATCCTAAACATCCATCTTTTAAAATAACTCGCCATATAATAACGTAATATTTTCCCAGAAAAATTGTCTACAATCACCATATCAGAAAAACAAAGCTCGGCTCTTGTTTTAGTCATATACGTTATCACGCTTGAGCAGACATATGTATTAAAGAATTTATCATCAGAATGTAAAATTGCTATGGCTTCGCCCGATGCATGAAAAACCCCTTTGTTTAGAGCTTCATACATACCCTCATCTGGTTCAGATATAAATACTGATATTTGGTCTAAGTATTGATTAATTATTTCGATAGTGCCATCTGTAGAACCACCATCAATAACGATGTACTCTATATCTAAATAATCTTGTGAAATTACTGATTCAATTGCTGTTTTTATCCCTGCAACATTATTATAAACAACTGTGATGATTGATAGTTTCATAAATTATCTTTCCACCACGATATTACCCATAACAATCATATCCATTTTTGTTCGCAAAAAACAAGCATAAGCCTCAGCTGGCGTATTCACTATAGGTTCATTTTCATTAAATGAAGTATTAAGAAGTATTGGAACACCTGTTTTTTGATAAAAAGCATGTATTAATCTGTAGTATTTTAACTCAATAACTTTATCAACTGTATGCAATCTACCACTTCCATCTACATGCGTTACGGCAGAAAGAAGCTCTCGCTTACTCTCTTTAATTTTCAAAACTTTTTCCATAAACGGCACATCGTCAGCCTTTTCGAAATACTCTGAAACAAACTCCTTTAATATCGATGGAGCAAATGGACGGAACGCCTCCCTTCTCTTGATTTTCAAATTTAAAATTTCTTTGGCATCACATCTTGTTGGGTCGGCAATTATACTTCTGTGCCCTAAAGATCTTGGACCAAACTCAGCCCTACCCTGAAACCACCCCACCACCCCAGCATCAATCAAACAGTCCGTTACCTTATCATTTAACTCATCATCACTATATTTTTTATACTTAACACCCTTTAACTCAAGATAACTCTCAATCTCCTCATCTGAAAATTTACTACCAAAATAACTATGTTGCATTGGTTGTATTCTTTCATTGTTCTGAATGTGGTTGTAAAGCCATAAAGCGCTACCTATAGAGGTACCTGCATCATGCCCAGCTGGCGGTATATAAATATTCTCAAATTTTGTATTATCAATGATTTTACCATTTGCTACAGAATTTTGAGCAACACCTCCCGCAATACATATATTTTTTAATCCCGTTCTTTTTTGAAGGTGATTTAACACATGAAATATTAGTTCTTCTGTCACTTTTTGAATAGAAGATGCCAAATCTTTATGAAACTGAGTTAGCTCCTCATTTTTTAGTCTCGCCTTTCCAAAGATTTCAACCATATAATCAGAAAAGATATTTTCAACAAATGGATCGCCATTTTCCCAAGTCATTGATACACCTTCCCTTGGATGTTTGAAATATTTTTTATTTATTTCAAAAAGACCGTTATTTTTAAAAATCAATACGTCTTTGACTTTCTCCACCAAAGTAGGGTTACCGTAAGGACTCAAACCCATAACTTTATACTCATCACCGTAATTCTCAAAACCTAAATACTGAGTAAATGCCGTGTAAAATATCCCAACAGAGTGCGGATAAATAACATTATTAAGAACTTCGATTTTTTTGCCCTTGCCAACGCCTGTCATTGTAGATGTAAAATCACCAAACCCATCAATTGACAATATGGCTGATTCTTCAAATGGACTAGCAAAAAAGGCACTTGCCATGTGACTTCTGTGATGTTCAATATTGTAGAATTCAGCCTTAATTTCATTTTCAGAAACACCAAAGACCTTAGCTAATTCTTGCTTAATAGATCTGACTTTTTTAGTATTTTTTAACCTATTTTTTAATATTTTAAAACCTACAAAGTTTTTTACAATATGAATAATTTTGTTATAAAAATTTGCTGATGGATCTCTAGAAATAGTTACATAGTCAAGATCGTTGACTGTGATATTGCATTCGTCGAGGCAAAATTTAATAGATTCACTAGGGAAGCCAGCCCAATGTTTTATCCTTCTTAATCTCTCTTCCTCAATTGCTGCAATAAGTTTTCCGTCTTTAAAAATACAAGCAGAACTATCTCCATGAAAAGCATTTATACCTAATATGTACAAGCATTACTCCATAATTTTACAAATTTTACTTTTGATAGACGACATAATGGTCGTCTTATTTTTCTCACCTAAGTTGAAACTCTTATTTCCTTGATCTCTAGGTTTAGAATTCTTCGTGAAAAAACATTTCCAAAAAAGTCGTGTTACCTGTGATTAATAATGTTTTATTTTAATCATTAGGGGCCCTTTAAGAGACGTCACATTCACTTGCTCAATTCTATAATAACACGAGCAGTAACTGCATCATCAAGAAGATACCAAATAGGCAGGCATATGTGTCGTTTAACTATTTCCTGATCATCTCGCCCCAACATGTAATCATAAACTGGCGACGTTCTCGTTTGAATTTGAGAAAATTCTTTTTCAGGTTGCTCAGAATTTGATAATAATATAAATTTATAAAGATTTGATCTTTGGGATCCGTATCTCGGATGAATGTATTTCCAGCCATATTTCTCACAAGCTTCAATATAATTATTAGCAATACTGTATTTATTTTGAATAATATTTTCAGTTTCTTTTACAACGGAATATGTAAGTAATGCATTAATTTCAGACATTCTTAAATTTACACCAACTTTCAATTCTTGATCAAAACGATCATACATTACATATTTTTCAAGCATTTGGTACAGCCCTTTGTCTTGCGTAACAACAATCCCACCTTCACCAACGGGTATAGTCTTTGTTGCATAAAGCGAATAAACTCCCGCGTCACCAAACGTACCTGTATGCTTGCCATCAAGGGTTGATCCAAGACTATGGGCACAATCCTCAATCAGCGCAACACCCTTATCTTTACATAGCTTTGCTATTTCAACAATATCAGGATTAACCCAGCCACCAATATGTGTCAACAGGAATACACACTCACTCGGATTGTCCAAACCATTAATAAAATGCTCTACTTGAGTGTAGGTTGGCATTAGGTAGTCAAGACTACAATCAACATGCCCACACAATTCTAATCCAGAAGCTACGGACATAACCTGTACACCGTACATAGTGTTGCTCTGTATAAACACTTTCGTCTTACCTTTATAGTGTTTTAATATATTTAAAAGTGCAAAGATCCCAGCGCCATTTGAATTAACCGCAAGAGCATGATTTGCAAAAGTGTATTCACAAGCCCAACTAGCCACTTGTTTATTCCAGTCACCCTCTGCTAGATTTCCACTTTCAAATATGCCCAAATAGTGTTTATTAAAAAAAGCAATTGACTCTGCTGGTACCTTAATCATTCCCATATTTATTTTATCCTTGAATTGCTGATAATCTCATCCCACGAAGTTTTTGAGATAAGTTCGTTTACTGCACTATCTATTGACTCGTCTACAAATTTTGGTGGGTTTTCATGATGAACTTGGCGATAAAATTCAGGTGCCAAGCTAAACGCCAAGCTAAACTTACCCAACACAACAGACCAGACACGATCACTATTTTGATTTATATGATAAAGATAATTTCTATTTTCACCCTTCACTATTACTTCTTTTTTTAATCCAACGTAAGTATCCAAAACAGTAATATCTGGATTTCTTTTTTTATGCTCATTAATAACATACGATAAATATGGTTTGATTTCTTCTTTTGTTTCTACACTAATACCTCCAGCCTGGCCAATACCATTGCCCTTCTTTAAAAGATTGATACATTTTTTAATCCTATAGTCTAGCTCCACAAAACTATTTTCATGCTCAGGAATATTTTCAACAACAGCAATAGGCGCATAGCTGGTTTTTATTTTAGTACTTGAAAGATTAGCTACCACCTCTGGACTACAAATCACAACATTGGCAGCTCTAAATTCATCACTTTCTGTTTTTACTATGGTTGTATTTTTTTTCTCAGTAATACTAACGACCGAAGAGTTAGTTGAAATAGTTAAACCTTTATTCAAAGCTGCAGACAAAATATCTGAAATCAAAATTCTTGAATTCATTGTTAGATCTGGACTCGTCTTACAATAAAACTTATCTTTATTTTTTATTTGCTTTGGTATGTTGTTAAGCCAGTGAGAAAAATTTACCTTTGACCTACCATAATCTGACCCAGCTCTTCTCCGCAACCAATCATGCTGATTTACTAAATCTATTATGTTGATTGAACGAGACACTAACGATGACCAAACCGGATTAAATCTATGTTTCTTGTATCTATACTCTATATATTCATCATTAAACCAACCTTTTCCATCCAATTTCATACCAGAGTCTGTAGGACTTAAGTTCATTCGTTTGAAGCTACCGTAATACTCCAATAGATCATCCGCAGCCCCTAGGAGGTATCTAAGGGTCAGCAACCTATCAGGAGTGAGCGAGTAAAGCGCACCAGAATGCAGCCATTCATGAAAGACTTTACTCGTCTCTGATGCTAATTTATCATTCTTTTCAAGCAATAAAACAGACTTACCACTTCGACACAGAATTTCACCAATCACAATGCCAGATATCCCACCACCCACTACAATCCAATCATAATTATCGTTTTGGATGTTGCTCACCTAACCCTAAGAAACTTGATAGTTTCTAAAAGCCCAGACTTAAGCTTGGTAAAATTCTTTAACTCCACGTCGAATAACGATACCATTTTTTGAGTCGTCCCATCTGATTGCCGAGGATCACCTGACGGTAAATCTTGATATTCTACCCCTACCTTTTCACCCACAAGATGCACCATTTGATCAGCGAGATAATTAATTGTAACCGACTCGCCTGTTAAAACATTGCTAACCTCACAAACAGTCTTTTCAGAAGCCAATTTTACAGCCCTAAAAATCACATTAACAACATCATTCACATACACAAAATCTCGCGTTTGATAGCCGCCATTTATAATAATATCTTTACCTTTTAACACACTGTCTGCAAAAATAGAAATTACTCCTGAGTAAGGACTGCTAGGATCCTGCCGTGGTCCATAAACATTGAAAAACCTTAACCCTATGCTGGATAACTCATAGAGTTTATAAGAAATTTTTGTATATATTTCCATTGCGTACTTGTCCGCAGCATAAGGACTTAATAAATCGATGCCAGAGTCTTCATCGTTACCTAATGTTAAATTACCATAAATTGCTGAAGACGACGCGTAAATTAAAGGCGTACTACTCATCCTGCAATATTCAATGATGCTAGTCATCCCTAGTAAATTGGATGCTGAACTAGTGCCAAAATTAGTCACTGAAAGTGGCACTGAGACCTGTGCTGCCAAGTGAACAACTGCATCTAAGCGCCCGGCCTTATTAAAATCAAAACCTTCTATATTCTCATTATAGAATACAACTTTCTCCATAACTTGACTCAGGTTTGCCAAAGTCCCAGTACTTAAATTGTCAACGACCACAACACTATGACTGTGTTTAATTAAAAAGTCACAAAGATGAGATCCTATAAAACCAGCCCCACCAGTTACTAGTAGTTTCAAGATACCTCCACAAATATAAATTATTGTTTTATTAAATTTTTCATTATGTTGTAAGTCATATTAGTAGCTTCTCCAAAACTCGGCAATTCATTAACTCTTAATATAGATTTTTGAGAAAGTGATTCTTTTAGCGCTTCATTATTGAGTACCAATAAAATTTTGTTAGTAATATCTACTCTATCTAAAGGATCAAAATAGACTGCAGCATCTTGACAAGATTCAGGCATGGCAGTTGTATTTGAACTGACAATAGGAGTTCCACAACTCATCGCTTCCACCAGTGTATAGGCAAAATTTTCGTACTGAGAAGGAAAGACTAACAAATCACAATTATAATACAGAAATTTAAGTCCTTCTTTATCTACCCTTCCTAGTAGGATTACATTATCATTTAGACCTAGCTTATCTATGTATTTTACAATTCTACTATTATAAGATTTGTAATCCATACTACCCGCAATAACCAAATTAATAGAATGGTCATAAAGATCAAGAACATCTCTAAAGGACTGAAGCAGTTTGATGATATTTTTGTATGGATACAAATGAGACACACACAGGATAAAATCACCATCATTAACTAGATTTTTTAATTTTTGATCTGATGGGGTTGCATTTCCAGACGTAAAATAATCATCAAGACCAATATTTATTACATGTCCTTTTTCTTCTAAAAAATCATACTGATTCACAAACATTCTTTTTGTAAAATATGATTCGAAAATAACTGCATCCGCCGATTTTGAAGACGCTATCATTAAAAACCTGTTGACATAAAGTTTAAGTTTGTCAAATAATGGGAAACCATCATAAAAATCTTTGAAGAACGGCCCAATTGTTCCAATCCACACAACTGTTTTAGTCGGTGAAAAGATAGGAGAAAAGTTTCCAGGACAAAATAAAACGCTGTCCTTTGAGTTTAACAAATGCAAAGGAAGAATGAACTGGCACCAAAATATACGGGTAATTATTGAAATCCCAGCAAACCGGCTTATAATTATTTTATTATTGAATTTATTTAGAATTTCTTTATTGCTTTCTTTACTATAAATAATAAGTTCAATTCCTTTGATAGAATTAAACTCTTCAACCATGTTAATCAATTGTGTCAAAGCCCCACCATTAGGACTATAAGTAGCATCAATTATTATTTTCAAATCAATACCTCTTTAAAAAGAATGAAATAAGAGATCGAAAACTTCCATTCAAAAGAAATCGATAAAAACCTTTTAAAAGTTCTCCATCCCTTATTTGCTGAATGGCTCGCAGAGAATAATGGAGTTTTAAAGCTTTAATTGCAATCTCAAGTGGTAAATACCTACTCACTATCTCAATAGTTTCAGAGAAGTCTTGTTCTTGCTTATTAATTGAAAGATTATTTTCGTGAACCCTATAATGGGCTACAACTTCATCTACTGCACAGGCTTCAGTCACGCACGACAGCTTTACAAAAAGATCATAATCTTCAGCAATTTCCATGTGTTCTGATATGCCACCCACTTGGTGAAATAAGTCTTTACGGAAAATTGCAGTTAAAAGAGGAATAAAATTATATTGCAATAACTTGTCAAAAATTTCGCCTTCTGGAAGGCTACTTTTTAGTTTTTTTTTCTTACTTATCATTCTATTAGACCAACTAGAACTATGCTTATCTTGTTTTGAAAAAACTGACATACGACCATATATTAAACCGACATTACCATTATTAATAACATCAATCTGTTTTTGTAATTTTTCAGGGGTCCATAGATCATCACTATCTAGAAAGGCACACCATTCACCAGATGCATAATTAATCGATTTGTTTCTAGCTTTTCCAAGCAGAGTGTGAAGGGGTGATAAATAATACTTAATGCGTTTATCTGTATATTTTTTTACGATTTTAGCGCTATCATCTATGGACCTATTATCCCATAAAATAATTTCCCAATTTTCATAGGTCTGCCTTAATACGCTATCAATAGTTTCTTTAAGAAACAACTCTCCATTGTAGCAGTTGATAATTACACTAACCAAAGGGCTTCTATTAACAAGCATATTTTAAGAAATCTATTAAATTCGTTGAAATAAAACGCACATCATCTTCAGAAATATCTGGGTGCATTGGCAAAGTTAAAAGCTCAGGATATATTTTTTCTGTAATAGGTAGACGACCGCTGCCATTTTTGTAGTAAGTCAATAAATGATTTGGCTGATAATGATAACCCGTAGAAATTCCAGCCTTTAATAACTCTTCTCGAAGAAGATTCCGGTTTGTCATTTTTTTAATTCGAACGACATATATATGGGGCACGACTTCTGCGTAGTTATGTGATATTCGCGTTATCTGTAAGTTGTCTACAAAAAACGAATCATATATAGCAGCTAATTTTTGACGATGACAAGAAAATTCAGAATACCGTTTTAATTGTTCTATGCCTATAGACGCCATAATATCACTCATATGATAACGCCAACCCTGGGATTTTACATCAAAATCCCAACTACGCTTTCCCGCAAATCGGTTTTCTGTATCGTTTTCTACCCCAAGCAATCTAGCTTCTTTTACTTTTCTTAAAACATTTGCATCATTGGTTACTATACAGCCACCTTCTCCTGAAGTAATATTCTTAATTCCATCGAAACTGAAGCAAGTAATATCGCCAAAACCACCCACCCTTTGTCCTTTATACTCAGTGCCAAAAGCATGTGCAGCATCCTCAATGATTCTAAGGTTATATTTATTTGCAAATGCATAAATCTCATCAAGCAAGCCTACACCACCAGAATAATGAACAGGCATGATGGCTTTTGTTTTGGGTGTTATTTTTTTCTCTGCATCTTTCCAATCTAAACAAAGCGTGTCTTCATTAACATCACACGCTATTGGGGTTGCCCCTGTTGCTGAAATTGCCTGAAAACTCGCAATATAAGTTAAAGACTGAACAAGCACCTCATCGCCAGTTCCAATGCCAGCAGCCTGAAGAGCCAAATGAAGAGCAGCCGTTCCTGTTGAAACGCAGACTGCTGGCCTACCAAAAAATTTGGTTAACTTGTCCTCAAAATTTTCAACCTCAGCTCCCATACCTAAGAACTCATTGTCTAAAACCCGCAAAACGGCCTGTTTTTCATTATTACTCAAACATGACTTGGAGAGGCGTATCATTTTATCAAACCTGGAAATATAATCTTTATTAGTAATTGAATCATTTAATATACTGGCTGTAGTGATGTGATTTGACGCAATAAAATTAAACTAAACTTTCCATGGGGCGCAATCAGCTTCCCATAAACTTTCTAGCAAATCTCTGTCACGTTTAGTATCCATACATTGCCAAAAGCCATTATGTTGAAATGCCATCAACTCGCCCATTTTTGCAACTGCCTCTAATGGTTCTTTTTCTAATATAGTAGAGTCTCCACTAATCAAATTAAAAAAATCAGGATTGATTACAAAATAACCACCATTAACCCACCCTTGGGTTAATTGCGGCTTCTCTTTAAATGAGGTAACGACGTTATTATCAATATCTAACTCACCAAAACGTGCACCTGGGTGAACTGCTGATACAGTCACCATCTTTCCATGACTCTTGTGAAAATTTATTAATGCATCAATATCAATATCCGCGACACCGTCTCCATATGTAAGCAAGCAAGGCTCATTACCAATGAAATCTTGCATTCTTTTGACCCTTCCACCAGTCATTGAATTGACACCAGTATCTACCAATGTGACTTTCCAATCTACGGTATCTTGCTGATGTGCAACAACACTCCCACTAGACAAATCAACGGTAAAGTTCGAATTAAGCGTCCGGTAATTTAGGAAGTATTCTTTAATGACCTCAGATTTGTAGCCTAACGCTACATAAAAATCTTTATGATCGAACTTGGCAAAAGTATTTATGATATGCCATAAAATTGGCTTGCCACCAACTGTAACCATTGGCTTGGGTATAGATTCTGTATATTCACTCAATCTTGTACCGAAGCCACCTGCTAAAATTATTACTTTCATTACTTAGTCGTTCCAGTTAAATTCAAATTCTTCAATATTTTTTTTGTCAACTTCATTTATGTCATGCTCTATGTTTGCGATATTAAGTAACATAGATCCGCCGGTTGACAAGCTTTGAAATCCCATCCAAATCATTGGTGGCACAGTTAACCTACATAAATTGTTCTTTGAAATTACAACCTCTTGGAATTGAACGTTCGAGCTGTCTCTTTCATCAAATAATACAAATCTTACTTCGCCCATTGGAACTATCAAATTAAGTGTCATTTCTTTATGGCGTTTCCACCCTTTCACAGCACCTTCGTCAATTTGAGAAAAGTACGCTTCGCCAAAGCCTGCATACCCTTCACTAGAACACTTAATTCCATGCATTACATTGCCACCTAATGTGTCAATCACGTCTAAACTGGTAATAATAACGTCTTTAATCATAACTAGCCCAAGCAACACTGCCCAGCTTAGCAATTTCTGTATATGCTTTAATCTGGTTAATTGAAAAATCATACATTGACTGATTTTTATCCTGATAATATGACCTGTACCAATCAACTGTCATTTTAACCGTCTGTTCAAAATGCAAGGTAGACTGCCACTTCATATCAAACAAAGCTTTATCACAATTAAGCTTTAAAAGACCTGCCTCATGAACATGGCCCGCTTTATTTGAAACGTCATTCCATTTAATTTGATCCCAATATTGTGACATCTCATCAATTAATGTACTCACAGGATAATTTTGGTCAGAGGATGGGCCAAAGTTATAAGCTTCTCCATGACTCTTACCATTCAAATACAGGTTATTTGCTAAACATAAATAACCACTTAACGGTTCTAGCACATGCTGCCATGGCCTTGTGGCGTGAGGATTTCGTATGTCAACAGTTTTCCCATTCGCCCAAGCCTCCATACAATCTGGCACGATGCGATCTACGGCCCAATCACCACCACCAATAACATTACCAGCACGAGCAATACCAACCCTAATATTTGAGTCCGGTGCGTTAAAAAATGAACTAATATAACTGCGGATTACTAATTCAGCCATACCTTTAGAGGCACTGTAAGGGTCACTTCCACCCAAGCGGTCTGTCTCACGATAACCCCAAACCCACTCCACATTATCATAAGCCTTATCACTCGTGATCATTACCACGGCGACTTTTTTATCCAAGCTCCTAAGCGCTTCCAATACATTGGCCGAACCAATAGCATTAGTTACCATTGTCTCAAGTGGCTTTTCGTATGACAACCTAACTAAAGCCTGCGCTGCAAGATGAAATACAAAATCAGGCTGGGTCTCGTCAATAACCGCTTTAATTGCGCCTGCATCTCTAATATCGAGTCGGTGATCATTAATAATATTTGATATTTTTGACGACTCATAATTTGAGGGTGTGCTGACTGTATTATTGGAAATACCTACTACATTTGCACCTAGATGATTCAACCATGCGCATAGCCAGCTACCTTTGAAGCCTGTATGACCTGTTATTAAAACAGTTTTATTTTTGTATTCTTTCATAATTAATTTTTTTTAAAATATACTCTACTTCAGAATAGTGTATTGAGGTTGGTAAATTGATAATATTTGAGCCCACTTTCTCCGATATTGGACAGCTACCCTTTTTGTACATCATTTTACTTAAAGAATCTGTCGTTGAAATTATTGGCTCAGTAAACCAAATCCAATGCACTTGGATAAAGTATTTTATCTTATTTCTCAAAGCAAAACCGTCTGTTTGAGACCAAGCAATTCGCAATGGAACAATTTTACGGAAAGTATCAAAGTAAGCAGAAGGTAAATCTTGAGAAAGACCATTCTTCTCAAAATAAGAAATATAAATACCTAGATTTTTCATCCTTTCTTTGCTGATACTATCCCATCTTTGCAATTCAATAAGTCCTATTTCTGCTAGAAATGAAGGAAACTTAGCAGGATATGGATAATCATGCCCTTGATACACCACTAGACCTGAATCTTTGTCTAAATATGGTGTTACCTTCTTACCTATTTTAGTAAATGCCATCTTAAGAGCATCAATAATTTGAAACGGACCAAATTTTCTTGGATCCGTCCACCTAGCCTCTGAAAGAATTCTATTATATATGGCTATTTTTTTTGCTGTTGGCAAGCATTTTGAATTATCCCTTACAAATTTTATTTTTTGGTGCAGATCTGTATCGGAGGTATACAGCAAGCCACCGCTAAATGTGTTTATTGGCTTTGTATGATCAGTAGAAAATAAAGCCGCATCTCCAAATGACCCAACAGTCTGATCGTTGATCGTAGATCCTAAAGCCAATGCAGAATCCTCAAGAAGGAATATATTTTTAGAGACACATAATTCTTTTATTTTGTGAATGTCACAAGGTATTCCAAAAGAATGCTGTGCTACCACTATCTTTGTGCGGGAGGTGATGCATTTTTTTATTTCTTCAAGAGACGACCCTAGGGTATTAGGGTCGATATCAGAATATATTGGCGTTGCTTTAATTCGCAAAACGGCATTAACCATTACTGAGCAAGTAGCCCCGTTAATTATTACTTCATCACCCTTTCCAACTTCTAAAACTTGCATTAACGCATAAAATGCCATTCTACCAGAGGCGAATGAACTTGATAAACCTTCACCAACCAAATTTGAAAACTGCCTTTCAAAATCACAAATTATTTTTTCATCTTCATGGAAAATCAATTTCTTCAACTTAATCTTCTGATTTAAATCAAGATGACTATGAGAATCTATAAAACCAAAATATTTATAAGAGAAAAACAATTTAATCTTTGGTAATATATTTTTAATAATTTTTTTCAAGTAATGGTTCATTTTTGATTATTTAACGTTTCCTAATAAATTTAATTATTTATCCAAATCTTAAGTTGTTACTTTATAAATCAAAATCTTAAGGTATTTTTTAATTGGTATTAATAAGAATCTACGTAAAAGATTCAACCTAAAATAAAATACTAATCAAATACAAGAAAGAATAAAAATTGATGATTTTTTAAAGTCTTCTATTATTAAAGGCCTGACTTATTATTGTTCAAAAATAAATTTTTCAACGAGCTTATCGGATCTTCTGGTAGATATGCATATTCCTTAGTAAAGACTCTTCTTGCTTTCTGTATATTATCGGAATGCCACCAACCATCAACATCATCCCAAATTTCAATCATTTTATTTGCCGCACTTTCTGGTGAAGTATGAAAGATACCTTCCTTTTCTAGCATTTGAAAGTAAGGTTTCGCCTGTTCATTCAACTCCCAGTGTTTTGAATTCCAAAACATAATCGTTGGGACGTTCCAACTTAGTGTTTCTAAATGAGTTGTGGCATTGTAGGTTGAAATATAAAGCCTACATTTTTTTATTTCTTGCCGAATGTCATTAAGACCCGTATCGATATTAACTTCCGGCATTGAGTCTTGCCAGCGATCTGCCTGATTCCAATTCAAATCATTACGATTTAACCTTAACAAAACTTGTTTTCGAAGTTCAATTGGCAAGCTAGATAAAAAAGTCTGTTGGTCTTTGAAATAATCCAAAAATTGACCAGCCACAGGAAAGGGGTCCATAGTAAAACTATAACGAGGTCTTATCATTTCAACCATTAATGCGCCACCATTAGGGTTGTAGCTTACTTGACTCCCGAAGGATTTCAAAATACCTATAGGAATAATATTTTTTCTATCCTCACTACGCCAACCCCATGATAGCCATTTATTAGCAATTTTAAGCTGATGCTCCTCATTGAATAGAAACTTATTCATACCAAAATTTCCACCATGCTGACCTATAATTAAAGGGATACCTTTCTCTGTATTTTTCGCCGCCCAAACTTTGAATAAATCGTCACCAGAATAAGCATTACTAGTAAATATAGACTTTGGATTTTTTGGCCATGGTAGATTATTAGCCGACAAGTTTAGAGCTGAATAACCTTCTAAATATGATGTAGGGATGTGCATGGGGATCATTTCTTGAAGAACTTTAAGAAAATCATCACCTCCTTCAATATTCAATTTCCATTTTCTTTGCTTGGCACATGGACTTACTACTGGAGAGGGCTGCGTTATCCACAAATTAGGAACTTGACCCAAACGAATTTGGAGCTTTATCTCTGTTTTTAAAGGCAAGTAAGTTAATAGAAAAAAATAATTACTTTGTTTTAAAAAAAATTTATTCACAAGAGGTACAACTTTTCCTCTGATAAATCTTTTTATTGAATTATTTTTTATCGGAGCTTGGGCTGGCTCATTCACCTTATCAACCCAAGTGATTTGGACTTTTTTGGCCCAGCTCTTCTCTATTAATTCTCCATAAACAGCCTCATTCCAATCATCTGTGACGAGCTGTTTAGTAAAGTGATCCATATTATTTGGCACAGCTGAAAGGGAAGCACGCTTAACAATGGAACAATTATATTTACAATCATTATCAAATGCTATTTTTAACATAAACCAGCGATCAAACAGAATTTGTATAAAGTAACCCAACCATGGGCCAATTAAAATACGCCAATATCTCAACGAATAATTAACTTGATGAATTTCGTTAAGTTTATTCGATAGCTCAAGTAAGAACTTTTCGTATATTACTTGAACATCTTGATAATCTGCATACAGCTTTTTTCTATCATCCCAGTGATAAGGTATGGTTTGTGAATCAAACTCTTTCCAAATGGATTTTTTGTTATAAATTTTGCACCATTCTCCCAGAAAAAAAACCTTCTCATTAGCCTCTTTTGGATATGTCTCTAGTAGTGCTGTTGTTATTAGAATCATAATTTTCCTTAAACCTTGAGCTCCACAATAACTCCTCTTTTCGTGAGGTTTTTATAATTGACTATGGATATAATCTTGATAACTCCCACTAAACACAATATTTCCCATATCTAATTTAACAATATTGTCACAGTGCTGCAACGTACTAATGCGATGAGCAATCATTACTAATGTTAGGTTATCATGTCCATTTTCTAATGACTTTATCACTTCTTTTTCAGTTTGATTATCTAATGCGCTCGTAGCCTCATCAAGAAACAAAACGTCTGCCTTTTTATATAAGGCCCTGGCAATACCTATCCTTTGTTTTTGACCTCCTGATAATTTAATTCCCGCTTCTCCAACGATAGTATTATATTTCAAAGGTGTACTGTCTATATACGATTCTATTTCAGCACAAGAAGCCGATTTTTTAACCAAGTCTATATCAATCTGACCCATTGGGACTCCAAAAGCTATATTTTCCATAATTGTTGCATCAATAAGAAATATATCTTGAGGCACATGTGCAATACTCTTTTGCCATGATTTTTTAGCTCCTTCTGTAAGATTTCTACCATCTATACTTATCGTCCCATCAGTTGGCTCAATAAGGCACATCAACAAATCTAATAAAGTACTTTTACCACTGCCCGTTGCCCCTACAATACCTACAGACATGCCTTTTTTAATTATTAAATTTATATTTTTTATAATATAACTATCATCTCCTTTATGCTTGAATGAGACGTTATTTATATTGATATTATTTTGTACGGAACTTTGACTAGCATCATTGCTAATGCCAACATCTATTGAAGAATCAAGAAGATTCAACACATCAATCAACTGAGCCTGGCTACCCTTAATAACTGACCAATTACCATATATTTGTTGCAACAAAGGTAACAATCTTTGAGCCCCTAATGCTAGAGCCCCCATCGTTGGTAGTATCAACGATACTCCATCACCATTAGCGCTTAGGGCATAAGACATCACCGCTATCATTACTATTCCAAGAGACTCCATGATGAACCTTGGGGCTTGGTTGATAAATGAGTTCTCGCCTCGAGATCTTTGTAGGTTACGGATAGATTTATCATATATATTGCAGAAGACATCTTGCAGCCCGCCTATAATAATATCTCTTACGGAACCCAGCGCTTCTTGTATTATTCGAATACCATTGGTATGTTCGTTTGCTTGGATCTTACTATTCTTTTTTAATTTTGTTCGGGTGAAAAAAGCGATTAAAAAATAAAAAGACCCAAAGGTTATTGCTACAATTAAAGCCACTGCAGGATCAATAACTATTAATGTTGCAAGTATAGAGATGAATAATATAGATGCAGTAACAATAACCACAAATGAGACTAGCACCCCTGAAGCAGCACTTACTTTTTGCGTTATTCCACTAATTACCTCACTACCATTTCTGTCAATGTGGACAGAGTATGGTTGATGTAAAGCTATTTTAAATACTTTTGTACTCAGGTCAGCCCCTGTAGAATTTCCAACCCTGATACTCAGCCAAAGCAATATCAACCTCATGATTCCAGCAAACATAGCAGCCCCTGTAAAAACAACTGTCAAAGGCAACAGCATGTCTTCGGGTTCGTATATGCCTAGAATTTCCGCATTAGCCGACACCAATTCGTATGAAAATACTTCATTTGGATTAGTAAGTACTCCAATAAAAGGAACAAGTGCAGATAGGCTAATTACCTCTGCCATAGCACAAATAATTGTCAATAAAAGTAGCACAACATACTGAAATATTCTACGCCTCCCAATATGACTTTTTACGCCAGACAATAACTTGAATATACTTCCTTCACGTGTATTTTTGACTTTCATCTTAAAAAATCTTGTAGTTCATATTTAAAGAATTTAGTTCCACAAGGTCTTCTTTAGAAACTACTTCTCTATTTTCTTTATATATTGGAATACTATTTGTAAAGTCAGAATAAGATACAGATGGAATAACTCGACCCTTATATTGATTATCAATAGTTATTGAGTCAATATTAACGACCCCATCTAAAGAAGTTAAGATTGCCTCTTCAACTATATCATCTGAATCTAGGTCTGGCTCCTCTCCAAATTCAAAAAAGTGGCCGATCTTTTGCGGACTAGAAGTATAGTCACATCCAACTAAAGTGATCTGCTTAAATCCCATATATAAAGCCATGCCAATCATTCCTAGCAACGATCCCGTCATCATAGTAAAAACACTATCCATTTGGTTACCGATACTTAACTTATTTGCCTGTCCAAAATGATGTACGTAATTAATATTCTCTCCTTGGATACCAAAGTAATTACTTAAACTTGTAAAGTATTGAACATCATTGTGACTCTTAATTTTCCTCCTAAAAAAACGTCCAATTTTATTCTTTTCATATTGTCCCCTATAATGATTTTTCCAAAATTTATAAAAGAAAAATGGATGAAGCATAATATAATATTTAAGATTGATTTCTTTGATATCACTGTGAGCAAATAAAGATCCACACCCTATAGAAATCCGATCATTGAATTGTTTTAAATCATAATGTTTTAATGAACAACCATTCCCAAATATGTAGCAACTTTCACCCTTATGTATATTTTTAAATTTTTTGTTTTTTTTCCGTATTTTAGAAGAAATTCCAAATAATATTTTATTTAATAAGTCCATGGTTCCCAACTTTTTAGATTTTTCAAAGGGTTTTATGTAAGAAAAATTTCATCGATAAGCAATATTAGATAGGTTTAACATTAATAAACTTTATAAACTTTCAATGCAGAATATATACTGGCTAAATACATTACTATAGCTCTTAAAATTAAAAATAAAGATAAAGCTAATAACAACTCTGATAAATCATCATCATAAGAACTATCAATAATTAATATTAACAACAGAAAATCAATACTGCGTGCTCGTGCATCTAAAAAAGATACATATCTGTGGTACCATTTAACTAAGAACGGTGCTTCTTTTGGATCTTTAACAGCTTTTTCAAATTCTTTATTGCGGGATTTATCGTTGTTTTCTAGAGGATTATCTATAATTTTTTTAAAATACAAATAATCAACAAAAAAACTAAATTTGGTAATTAATAGCGTAAATGCAATTATTGGAAATAAATACATCAGTTCAGGAAAATACTGAAGCGTGTAATAAATGAAAGCCAATCTAAAAGCGGCATCGCTCACATATGCTCCGTACTCATCAAACGCATAGCCCAAAAATGAGGTTTTATCTAACCGCCTTGCTAAAGGTCCATCTGCCCAATCAAAAGTTCCTTTAGTAAAAACCATAAATAAACCAATATAAAACAATACCTCTTGGGGACTGTTTAATAGAAAAGCCCCTATTACTCCTGTTAACGCGTACAAAAGTGTAACAAAATTTGGGGATTTAATAATTTTTTGTGTTACGAATAAAAAAAATGTGGCTGTTTCCATATAATATACAGACTTGATTAGTGTATATGGTGACCTAATATTAATCAGATCCGACCAACGCCTTAATTGGACATCGTACATTGCTTCTCTTATTTGTGAGTATTTTATCATTGCTTAAAATATCTCCACTATTTCTTTAAGTAAGACTGATTTATCAATACTAATAGGATGATTATTTAATCTCTCAACATTGACAGAATCTATCATCAACTCTAGGTCTAACTCACTAATCCCTAATTTAGACAACCTTGTCTCAAGACCACTCATTTGCATTAAATCACGCCAATACCGGTCAAAGTTCATCGCATCAATTTTTAACATATCTGTGATCTCTAACATGACTTTTTTTAATTTCTCATCGCCTGACCGTACATTAATTTTCCCTACAAAACCTAATGTCAAGGCAACCGCATGACCGTGAGGAATATCGTACTTTTTAGTCATAAAGTAAGATAGGGCATGGGGTAATGTCGTTTTTGATTCATTGATCGCCATGCCGGAAAGATACGCCGCGTTTACCATGTGTTTGTTGGTTTCAGCATTATCATTCACATAACTGTGTATATTCTGAGAAATCAATTCAATGGCTTGCTTAGCATTTGCTTTGCTAGATACAGTAGCATTAACTGCCCAAAACGACTCAATAGCTTGGGAAAACGCATCAAAGACAGTGCAGGCCTTTAGATATTTTGGCATCTCTTGTATTAGCGAAGGGTCTGCAATAACATAATTGGGCAACAGATATTCACTCACAACTGAATATTTTTTATTTTGAAGGTATACAACGCTAAAACTGGTTGCCTCACTTCCGGTTCCAGCTGTAGTTGGCATCACCAATAATGGCACAAACTTTCCAGTTATTGCTTTATCTCCTTTGATAACACTTTCGTAGTTATGTGTGGTGAGTGATAACGTACTAATTAGCTTAGCAACATCAATAATCCTGCCACCCCCTACAGCTATAACAAGATCTGAACTGCATCGCTCTAACTTCTCACATCCCAATACAATGGTCTCAGGGTTAGAATCAGGCACAACAAAAAACTCAGTATTAATTCCGTGAATATGTGGCTCTATAATTTTCTTTATTGAGGGGTAAGCATTTTCTCCAACAACCAAAAAAATATTTTTTACATTTAATTCTGAAATAATACTGGATAGAGATGATACACCCTGGTTTATAAATGATTTTTGCATTTATTTAGTGCCCGGTATAAAACTTAGGATATCTTGAACAGGCATGCAGTCTGGTTCTGCTTCTAAGGTTCTTCCATTTTCTAATATGGACTTAGCCACCTTCAGCATCGCGGGGTAGGCAGCTCTCAACATGTGGTTAGCAGTAACAACTACATTAACTCCCATCTCAGTAAACTCTTCTACAGTTACCGAATTAAAACTAGTGGGAACCACTACGACTGGGGTATTTTCATCTGAGGCTCGGAATTTTTCCATGAATTCTACAATTTCTGCAGGGTCTTTATGCCTTGAATGAATCATGATGCCATCAGCACCCGATTTTATGTAGGCAGCTGCACGGATCAAAGCATCGTCCATCCCTGCTTCGAGAATTAATGACTCAATTCGAGCAATAATCATAAAGTCGTGACTGATTTGTGCTGCCTTGCCTCGCCTAATCTTATCACTGAACCCTTCAATACTGTCTTGGGTCTGTTTAACGTCGTTGCCAAATAATGAGTTCTTTTTAAGTCCTGTTTTATCTTCTATAACAACTGCGCTAATCCCAGCGCGCTCCAAGCTGCGAACTGTGAATTCAAAATGTTCAACTTTCCCACCGGTATCCGCGTCAAATATCATTGGTTTGGTTGTCACTTCAAAAATATCATTAACAGAGTTAATGCGTGACGTCATATCAATCGCTTCAATATCAGGTTTCCCCTTAGCAGTTGAATCAGTCAAAGAGCTGGACCACACACCATCAAAACTGGCACTTTCACCATTCCTTTCAACTACCGTATATTCAGCAATTAAAGCACTTAGTGTATTATGCGCCTCCAATATACGAACAATCGGCTTCGCAAGTATGAGTCTTCTAAGTGTGGCTCGCCGAACTTCGACGGTTGTACCAATTTCAGCCAAAGACCTATTTAATTGTGTTGACGATATACCCTCAGTGTAAGGAATTTCGATTAATGTACCACCCCATTTATCAAGTGTATCAACAACATGTTGCCTTGTTTTAATTTGTACACCTTCTTTCCAGTCATCTCCATGCACTACAAAATCAGGCTTAAGCTTCTCAAGATTAGGCCGATAATCCAACGTTTCTTGATTCACCACATGGACTACGCCCTTGATATTCTCTACAACTTCTTTTCTCTGCTCAAAAGACATAAATGGAAGTCTCTTGTAACTCGCAATAGCTCTGTCAGTAAGAAGTCCGACTGTTACTTCTCCTAATTTTGAAGCTTCTTTCAAAATATTCATGTGACCAGGGTGAACTAGGTCAGCGCTCATACCCACATAAACTGTTTTAGTCATCTCAATTTTCCTTTATAAATTTCATTAAGCTTTGTTTGTTTTTTTTCGGTGTTGTAATGGGCCTTCCTAAGTTCTTACGAAAGCCTTTTTTTACCCTAATTTCTAAAAATACTTTACCTTTGGAAACCTTTAATTTTTTAATACAGTCCAAAACCTCTTTCTCTGTTTCTGCCCGAAAAACCAGATCATATCCACTTGCTTTAGCTATACTCTGAAAATTAGTAGAATACCCAACAGTTGGTTGCCCCCCTACAGAATCATGAGCGCCATTATTAAAAACAATGTGTTTAAAATTATCACACTCAACATTACCATTCACCGCAATAGAACCCAAATGCATCAAAGCAGCGCCATCACCATCTAGACAAAAAACGCTTCGATCTGGTCTTTGTAGAGCAATGCCTAATGCAATTTGGTTGGCATGCCCCATGCCTCCAACTGTTAAAAAGTCTTTCTCATGTCCTTGTTTCAATTCCTCTCTATATTCAAATAGCTCTCGTGAAGCAACACCTGTAGTTGATACCAGGATGTCAATATCATCTACATTATCAACAATAATTTTTATTGCATCCTCTCTAAATAATGGAAAATTAGCGTGCTCATCTTTTTTAAGTTTATATTCTGAAAAGCTACCTTTCTTAACCACAATAGCATAGGGCATATTATTTTTTGAGGCTTCTCTGCTTGCCTGTTCAATTATTTCTAGAGCTTGCTCATCAGATGTATCTACAGATAAAACTTTATATGGAACTTCCATCGTCTCCAACATCTTAAGTGTAATTCTACCTTGTTTTTTATGCTGCGGTTCATCATTGACGCAGGGCTCCCCCCTCCAACCTATCAATAGCAACATCGGTATAGAATACACATCAGGGTCTGCTAGAGATAACAAAGGATTTACAACATTACCAAGACCAGAATTTTGCATATAAATGAACGGTAATTTACCAGTAGCCAAATGATAGCCAATACCTAATGCCAACGCATTACCCTCATTTGCAGCAATTATGTGATTTTTCGGGCTAGTATGGTCTGAGATATACGAACAAATATTTTTTAACAAAGAATCTGGAACCCCAGAGAAAAATTCTACATCGTGTTTTAATAAATTTTTAAAGAACAGTGGTGTATTAATCATAGTTTTATTTAGGTTACCAATAATGTGTGTGAAAATTGTTTAATAATAACTAAGCGTTTTATAATCCTCTGCAGAGGTGTATTATTTAAGTCTTGCGTCCTAAGAACAATACTACTTTCGCAGCTAATTAGAAATTGGTTCAGAGTTTATATTATTCTTGCGTGTTTCTTATGGTAAGCAACTTATATTTTACTTAAAATTAAAAGCGTTAATGCTAAATTTCAATATTAATATTAATTTCTTTATCAATAAAATATATTTCTTCCTTCCTAAAAAAGATAATAGGCATCTTGTCAAATTGACTCCCCCAATAACTATTATTATTTAACATAAATTCTTTTGTAGCTTCTAGAGGTCTATTTAAAAATATTTCATTTAAGCAGTTAGCACTTTTCAACTTTAACAGCATTCGCTTAAGATGAGATAAACTTTTCTCACAAATATCATTCGCTTGGGACATTTCAAACCATAATAATTCGAATAGAAAATACATTGCATCAAATCCAATTGGTGCTGAGTTCAACTTAAAGTGCTCCCAATCAATAACAACAGGGATTTCATCATTCATAAAAATGATATTACCTAGTAGAGAAAAATCACCGTGAAGTGGAACTTTCACTTTTTCTTCATCACCCCCCCATACTGCACAATAATGATCAATAACTATTTCAATATATCTTATATTCGATCGGTATGTTTTCTTTGTCAATATTGGAACTACCCCTTGGATTTCCAAATATTTGACTTTTATATAATTTTCCTTTTGTATGCATATTTCATAATTTATTTTATTATTAACTTTGGAGTTATACCAAATAATGCCTTTTAATTCTGTTGAAATATCAGTAATCCCATCTAATGAGGATGAAGATTTTATAAAGTGTTTTTTATTATTCGATCGGTCAACCTCTTCAATAAAATATATTTTACTATAGTGTTGATGGTTTTTTAGTAAAGAAATCATTTTTTTGCAACGATGATTATCGCTGGAGCAAAAAACTTTGCCTTTAAGTACCTCATAATAAAATATTCAGCATAATAAGAGATTTTTTGTTTAGTGGTGATTCTATTTTCGTTTGGATATTTTCTGTATTCTAGCAATCCCTGATTGGAGTAGCTTATTATCAATTCAGGAAAATGATAATCTGGAAAACACATATACGTCTCACATTCTTTGAAGCCAGCACGTTTTACCATATCCTTCATGTCTTTGAATGAGTAAATATAATTTCTGTATGGCTTATTATGGAAAATTTTAGAAATTAAATTGGACAAAGGCCTCGGCAAAAAAGTAGTAAACATTAAATTTGCGTGCGGATCCTTTCGTCCCATATAGTATTGGTGACTATGCCTATTTTCAATCGCCAACATCATCTGCCCGCCTTCTTTTAAGCTTGTAAAAACAGTCTCTAAAAACTGCTCTTGCATCTTATCAGGCGTGTTTGATTCTTTTACATTAGAGTGAAGGCTCTTTGCATAAAATTTGTCTACTTCAACTTCCTCAAGGACAGGGATCCACTCAAGCACACCATTCACAAGTGCATAGTCTGCTATATCAATAAATTTAGATTCTTTAATATCGTCCTGAACGATATGTATATTATTTAAGTTATCCTCCTCGGCCCGTTTTTTTAAAAATTGTAACGATTGGTAGGTTTGATCAATTGAAATAACTTCATGACCACGCTTAGCCATACCAGCACTTAAAACACCCCACATGCAACCGAAATCTATGCAAACTCCTGATTTTTGATGATCCAACAGCTCCAGGGCGGCTTCCCTCTTCTCGGAGTAAATCATTTTTTCAAATTGAGGAATTACAGATTGGACTGCATTTTTGGCCCCATCATTATCAAGTATTTCCTCGAATCTCTTATTTTCTTGTTTTGATAGATTGGACCAATATCCTTCCTTACCAGATTTAAATATCATATTTTCATCTTGTTGCGGGTACAAGTGCGAAATTTTTTTGATTATATTATTTTTCATATTAATTTTTAGATATTTTGCAGTTTAAGTTGAGATCATATTGTTTATATTGAGAGATTTTTTTGATGAATTCCCATCATCAGTCCATGACTTCCAGTTGACTGTCATAAACTCCAAACTTCGTATACAAAAGATATGCATAGATTGCTTAGGCAGATGAGAACCCTCGAATTAGATACGCCTTATTCTCGGAATAAAATTAACACTATCGTATTTAACAATCGTCATTAAAAATATTACGAAAATTCCTTTATACATTGCAACTAGAAAGACCATATCCAGTCCAGGGCCTCTAAGCCATAGATAAAAACTCATCATAATAAATAAACGAAATAAAGCTCTATTAAACGTATATGACGACTTAGATTGGAAAATAAAATACTTAATAAGTAACAATATAGCGCTATAAAAAAAGAATGAGAAGAATCCAAAAATTATATAACCTTCGCCAAACACAGTAACAAACTCACTGTTAGCGGAATTGTGATTTCCAGTAAACGCTGCATAAAGAGCTGAGGTCGTAAATGGCACACCAAATATATCAAACCCAGGCGTTATCCTATCAATTATTGATTCAAAATAATACTGAAAATTAACATATACCCCATACACTGGATTGGAAACTTTTTGTAGAAAAAAATCTAGATAGCCTACCCTGTAGCTAAACCCATCGATGAAATCGAAAATTTCATAGTCAAAACGTTTATTATATTCATGTAAAACATTAATAATATTATAATCGATATTTTGGAGGTGCATAGCTCTGGACACTATCCCAAAAAAATACGAAAATATCGCTATAAAACCACCAAGTAACATTAATATTAAACCACCTAATTTTAACTTTAACGGCCCATGAACAACAAGAGACGCTAGATATACTAGTAAAAGAAGTTCAAAAAATATCGACTTACTTCCCCCATAAAGATACTGCATTATGGACACCGAAATAAGGCTGAAAATGATGTATTTATACTTAGATATAAGGTTTTTTCCTGACACAAACAACAAGATAATCAGCGCCATCAAAATATTTTTCCCTGAAAAAATGCTACCTAATATACTCCAGAAAAAATTCAATGTATTACCACCATGAATATCAAAATAATACACCCTTCGCAGTATATTAAAAAATATCACTACGAAACAAAAAAATAACACTCTTTTAAATACCTTCTCTGAAACTATATCCACTATCAAGTCTTTAGAAATTTTTGGATTTACCACTATAATTGCAATTGAAAAGAAAAGATATTGTGTTGCTAGGACCATTAAATACCAAGGAATATCATCTATATTTACATCCCTGGTTAAAACATCGCTTGATACTGAATCGCTAAATAAAAATGGTATGCGCATAATGTAAAAAAATACAAAAAAAGTATTCAGAAATTCAAGTATCACATTTTTTAATTGACTATTAATAAATAAAATGAATAGTGTAGATAGCAATAGGAAATATACTTCCAAATCAGATCCAACAAGATAGGTATCAACCTTATCGGCGAAAGTATAAAAAAATAAAACTGATAATACTGCCATCATCAAAATACTGTTAAATTTGATAGTCATGCTTGTATTTGATGACATTTCATACATACCTCTTCTTGAGCTAGTGCCTTTAGTTCACTTAAGTTCACACATCTAATTAAAAATTAGCTAACATCATTATCTATTTTAAGAACCCCGCACCATAAAGCTACTTTTTTTAATTTTTATTCATCACTTTGACAGAAAATTTCAGAGTGTCATAAGGAATATAATTATATCTAAATAAGTTGAAATAATTAACATAGTCACTTCTTATCTCATTTCTTCCCTCTGATACGCACTCATCTCAAAAACATAGATTTTGTATCAATTGCCAAGAATTCTGTTACTAATATTACTAAACTATTTAGTTTTCACCACATTTTTCAAGACAAAAATCAACAACACCTTGCTTGTTGGCGTCACAACTTCCAACCTCTTGGATTGGTCCAGGGTTTTGATGAGAGTGAAATTTCATTAATATCAAAAATTAACTGCTCATCTAACTGTATATTCTCAAAAGCAAAATTATTTATAAGCTTTTCATCAGAAATCGTCCCTATGATTATCTGGTTAATTCGCTCAAGAGATGACAAATACGAAACCGAAAGCTGTTGAATTGTTATGCCAAGTTTGGAACATAGCCCTCTTACTATGTTTAACGTTCTTAATAATTCCTTATGATCTTTAATGCTGTTGCGGGCCCACTGATCGTTAAACATTATCCCTTGCAAAAAAACGGATCTCGCTGCGACTTGAATATTTGAATTGTGCTCAATAACTTGATGATAAAAAGAAGTATCTAGAATATTTACCGGGATTTGAACCCAGTCAAACACCCCACTATCTAACGTATACTGCAGTTCTTCTTTTGAATATACTGAAGCTCCGACTTCCTTAACAAGTCCATTCTGTTTTAGCTGCCTAATCCCTTCGTGTACATACTGATCAGAAATAATTTCAATTTCATTTTGATGTAAATAACAGATGTCAATATTAGCCCCAAGCTTGCGGATCGACTCATTAATTGAGTCAATCATTAATTTAGGTGTTTGGAAGTTATTGGTTGTTAAATTGTCGACTTTAGTACTAATATTAGATTTTTTATTACACTTCTTTAATGCTTGGCCAATTAGTTCCTCACTATTACCGTATCTTGGAGAGGTATCAATGAACCTTATACCAAGATCTATTGATCTCATGATAAAACTTGTGGGATCCTTCAAAACGCCCCCATCTGATTGGCCATACTCTGGAAGGCCTAACTTTGCTGTCCCAAGAGACAGCTTACTGCTTGTTGACATTGAATTTTTCTGCTCTGTCAAAATCGGATTGGCTATCAATATCAATCATTTCTTCGTGGTTAATGATTAATGGATAGACACATGCTCCGGAAATAGAACCATTAATAATTGTTTCTCTTCTAATAACCTCAATATCGCCAGTTTGAAAAAGAAGCTCAGGTAGATCCTGTCTTGGAATATTATATGGCTCTTCCTCAGCCTCTATAAAGCCACAGACACTCTTATCACCATTCTGCCTCCATACTCGATAAGGGTGCTCCTTAACTATCGCCATACTTCTAACCGAAGTAGCATCGATATTTTCCTCAAGTATCTTAAGAGCCTTTTCAATCAAACCAGGCGGCCGCAAGGGTGAGGTAGGCCTTAATAAAATATACACATCAAAGATTTGGCCTTGACCTTCAAAAAAATCTAAAGCGTGCCTTAGAACTGGATAATCTCTTGTGTCATCTTTAGCATATTCGTCAGGACGTAAAAAAGGAACCAAAGCTCCACTATTTTTTGCGATATCAGCGATCTCCAGCGAGTCAGTTGAAACAACAGTATTTATTACTAATTGCGACCTCAATGAATAATCAACCGAATAACAAAGTAATGGTTTACCATTTAACGAAAGGATGTTCTTTCTTGGCAAGGACTTACTTCCGCCTCTTGCTGGTATTATTGTAATTATCTTCATACTAAAATTCTATTTTATAGAGCTTGTATCCAAGCTTCGTTAACATCATAGTGACAACTTAGATATGGCTTTTCTACACTATTGATCAATGCGCGGCACTAGTGTTTTTTAACATGACACCTATCTGATTATATTAAGATTTTATAATCAAGGTAAAATAATTCCTGCTTCTGTCGGCGATGTTCATAGATGCTTCCTGTATAACAAGTTGCCTGAGAGTGGCACTATTTTCTTGATCGATGCCAAATTAAGTTTTCTCAATTTCCCGTACTAATTATTTTTAAACTCTTACATCTTTAATTAAAACTAAAGACTATTCCTTGGTTGAAAACATAGGCCTGCAATAAAAGGTTTTGCTGTAATAATTATTGATAGAACAAACCCGTTGTCATGCATTGCGTTAATGAACTCATGAAGTTTGTATACTCCTTGAAAAAATTCATGATTATGACGGACTTCTGCAAGAACGAATTCTGCAGATTTAAGTGTTTCAGTGGCTCCAGTCGATAAACATTCCTGTTTCATCCCGGAAATATATTGTCAATTTATCACCTCTAATTTTAAATCGTTTTAGTATTTTGGCGTCCTACATTTCAAAATGTATCGAGCGGCAGGTAGGGAAAAATAGACTCTCCAGAACAACCCTTTAACTCTTCAATTACTTCATTCCAAATATTTATCTTTTAAAATGTCGAACTTATTTATAATTTTGTTAATATTATTGCGATCATTGGTATTTAATGTTCGCTTTAGTACTCCATCACCTTGGGCAACGCCAATTATTCTCGTTGGGTTATTAATGCGATCTACTACGATATCTCCAAGACCGCCAAAAAAACCTCCACCAACAATGTTACAAAAATCAAAAGATCTGCACCCATAAGAATTTTCTAATATATCTTCCATTTTTAATACTTCATAGATAAATGACTCCAATGCCGGCGTTACATCAGCACGGTAGATTGTCATCGAATTTTGTATGGCAATTTTAATAGCATTGCTAGTCAAATTATTTTTACCAAGATCTACTAGCAAACAATTTTTCTTTATATTATCAATTATATTTTCATCAATAATAGGATATCCACTAGTCGCACCTATTAAAACATCTGCCATTGCAGATGCTTTAGCTGGATCAGAATAAAATTCAATTTCAGTTTGTCCACCATCTGACTTAATCAAATTCAATCCATCAACAATCTGTTTACCTCTTTCAGTGTTTCTGCGATAGATCCTCACCTTGGCGCCACATTCACTCAATTTCAAAGCCAGTTTAGAGCCAATATTACCTGCACCAAGAATGCATATTTTTTTCCCATGTAAATATATAAGCTGCTGACTTAAAAAAGACCAAACAGCATTAACTGTTAGGTCGTTAGGTTTAAACTCGAGAACATGTGACGTTTTAATATTGTGAAAACAGATGCTTGATATTGTCACCTTGCCTGACTTGGGTGTACGTTGGGCAAGCGCCTGGTCTGACTCGTTGGCATCTAAGTGGATTGTTTTTTCACTGTCGGACAAAATGATATCTACATGACCATCAATTTCACGTAACAAATTAGAGAGGTCTTTTTGGTCAAAAATAACACAACCTGCGAGAACAAAATCTTTACAAACTCGAACTGGTGTTAAATAAGAGCCATCCTCATGCTTAGCTGTAGTCGATACAGAAAAAACAGTTTTTTTATCAAAAGATTTAAGCTCACGAATTGTGCCTTGAACCGAGCTTAAAAAATCAACACCCACGAGGCCGTCCACCAAGTATGTCCCAAGTTATTGGCGTGTTCTCAGCTGTGTCTTGAGTAATGATTTGACCAACCACTATATCCTCATATTTTGAATAAATGCCATACGCAGGCGCAGTATATATGATGTCGTCTTCATTGATTGTTGACCCTTTTTTCATCGCATGCCTGGTGTACATTGTTTTTCTAAATCGTATGATAGAAGCCACTTCATTGGCCGATGGCTGCTTAATGCCATCACCCAATGATTTCTCAACGATTATGACACGCTCCTTCATTTGTGCAAATTCTCCAGGCAACATAGAAAGGATATGATCAGGCCCTTCCATTTCTTTGTCTAGAGTAAAGTGCTTCTCAATTATGTTTGCACCCCTGGCAACCGCCCCTAAACTGACCATATCTCCAATAACATGATCAGAAATACCTACAGGCAGATTATTAAACGCCATCTTCATCGTGTCTATTGCCCTGATATTCATACTTTCAGGGGGGCAGGGATATGACGATGTGCATTGCATCAAAACAACATTCGGATTGCCACACTTAGCCACTTCCATAAGGGCATCTTGGACTTCAGAAAGGTATGCCATCCCAGTTGATATAATAATGGGTTTATTCGTCGCCGCAACTTTCCGAATAAGGGGTAAGTTAACTAGGTCAAATGACGCTATTTTATAACAATCAACCCCTAACTCAGTGAGTTCATCTGCACTCTCTAGATCAAACGGTGCAGAGAAAATGATTGTTCTGCCTTTGGCATAATTAAAAAGCTCTTTAGTTTGCTCCTTACTAAGCTCACTTTTCTTAAGCATCTCATAATCTGTTTCTTCAACACCTAGAACTTTTTCAACATAACGTGAGGTCTTACCATACTCGGCGACACGGTACTTTGTTTTATAGGACTGTAACTTAACAGCGTCAGCACCTGCTATAATTGCAGCATCTATCAATTCTTTTGCCAATTGCATATTTCCGTTATGATTAAGTCCAATTTCCGCAATAAGAAAAGTAGCGTGGCCATCACCTATGTTTTTACCTTTAATTTGAACCACTTTGTTAAATTCTAGTCTCGGATTCGTCTTGTCAATTCCGTTAACCTTAAATGTTTGATCAGTGATGACTTGAGCAAGATCAATGGCTTTGCTAAACAATATTTGTAAGTCTGCATATATAAACTCGGCAAGACTGCCCAGCGTATATAAATTTGTTATCTTATCAAATTTTTCACGCGTATTATTTAAAGCAATTTGGTACCCCTTAAAATACATCGGGTAAACCTCAGGCAACTTGATAACCTTATGGTCAACGATTTGACTCAAAGAACAGAGTCCTAATCCGACAAACTGATTTTTTACTTCTTTAGCCATTTGAGCTTCTGGCATAGAATCATATTTATCATTTAACGAATAAGTTATTTCGCAACACATTATCGTTGAATCCAGAGAGGGTTCTTTAACAAATGAATTTTGATCAGATACTCGATTAAAACATATCTCTTTATCGTCAACATAAATAAAATCAACACCCTCCGGTAAAATTCTTGAGGTTGTTAACTCAAGCATTACCAAAATCACACCCCGATATTTCAGCTCAGTTTTCTCTCCTAACAACTTGGAAAAAATAGTACATGAAGTAGTATTAATTACCAAATCTACTGGCGTTACATTAATTTTTCGACTATCCGTCACAATTTTTGATATGGATTTTCCGGAGTCCAATTCGATGTTTTCAATCGATTCTCCCATATTAATTACGCCACCCAGAGCGATGATTTTTTCCTCAAGGCTACTTACGATTGTCCCACTACCTTCATTTCCTACAGCGCTCCATTGCCCTTGATAAAAGGCACGACGCTCTTCGGTAATTTGCACTCTTTTGGGTGCCCAATTGGCATCCAGCTCTTTAGTAGACATTCCCCAAAGTTTTTCAGGATATTGCGTAAAGAAAAGCTCTTGTAAAGTCTTTCCTGCTAGTGCTCGGGTGTACTCATAATAATTACTTGCCCTAGACAACGCATCTGGATCAACATTAGCTAGATCATTATTGATTTTCACCTTCATATCATCAGGAAGGCTATTAATAAATTCCCTTGAAATCGGGTAGTCATAAAACCTGCCACTTTTAAGGTTTTTAGCCCAATGATCCCTTTCATGGAACAAGCCTTCAAATTCTTTTAACCAATAGTCTTGGATGTCTCTATCAGGTGTATGATAAATGTGAGGGCCCATATCAATTGGCCTGCCCTTCCATTGTTTTGTTTTAGCCAGGCCACCTAAACTCGAGCTTTTCTCAACAATCTCAACCTTTTGGCCTCGCTTAAGTAGCTCGTAAGCAATAGCCAAGCCTGTAACTCCGCCGCCAAGCACGTATACATTTTTTACCACGCTAAAAAACCTCCATCAACTGATATATTTTGACCGTTGGTATATCCAGTATCTTCTGATAAGAGATAAAACAGGGTACTTATCATGTCCTCAACCCTTGCCATTCTTTGCATTGGCGTTTTGTATGTATAGTTTTTTACAAAATCGGTAGACTGCTGGTTAAAAATCCCACCAGGCGATATGGCATTTGTTTGAATATTGTACTTCCCAAAATGGGCCGCCATGTATTGAGTCAAATTTATAATCCCAGCTTTACTAGCAGAGTATACTTCTGAATTATTTCTTCCACTGTCACCATATATCCTTTCATCACTGCTAATTGATCCATATATAGAGGCAATATTAACAATTTTCCCTCTCTGATTATTTTTCATAATTTTCACTGATGATTGTGCCATTAAAAAGGCACCTAATAAATTCACCTCCATAACCTTTTTGAATTCTTCAGCCGTTCTATCTTCAAAAGATGTAAAAACTCCAATACCTGCATTATTAATTAACACGTCTAACTCAGTAACAGATGAGAAAAAACTATGCACCTCTTTCTCTTTAGTTATATCTAATTTAATTGGATAAACATGAAGAGAGGACACAATTTCTTCTACATTTAAGTCTACTGCATAAACAAAATATCCTTTTTCAACTAAAGCATCTGTAAATGCCTTACCAAGTTGTCCATTTGCTCCGGTTATAATTGCTTTTTTCATAAAAAACCTTGCTAAAAATAAATCCTGAATCTAGTGTTCGTCTAAAATCTTAATTAAATATTTTCCATATTCATTTTTTTTCATCGGTTCTGCAAGAGATAACAACTGATCTCTCGAAATGTAACCTTTTTCAAATGCAATCTCTTCTATGCAAGCTATCTTCAAACCTTGCCTATTTTCCAAAACTTCAATATAACTTGAGGCTTCATGCAAGCTTTTATGCGTCCCCGTATCAAGCCATGACACTCCTCTACCCAATAACTTAACCTTCAAAGTATCGTGCTCCAAGTAATGCTGAAGCATCTCAACAATTTCTGTCTCTCCTCTGCTGGATGGCAGCAAACTCTTTGCAATTGTTGGTGCATTATTATCAAAAACATACAGTCCAGTGATAGCATAACTTGATTTTGGCAATATGGGTTTTTCTTCTATTGATAAAATATTTAGTTTTTTATCAAACTCCACCACACCATACCTTTCAGGGTCAGAAACATGATACCCAAATACAGTGGGGGTTTTCTTTTCAAAACTTGGAATTAAATATTTATTAACAAATGTATCAGAATGAAAAATGTTATCACCCAAAATTAAACATACACTATCATTACCAATAAATTTTTCTCCAATAATGAAGGCTTCTGGCAATCCTGTGGGTTTTTCTTGAATTGCAAATTCAATATTTAAACCTAATTGTGAACCATTCCTTAGCAAACTAATAAATATACTTTGATCTTGGGGTGTAGTGATAATAAGTATATCTTTAATTCCAGCTAGCATTAATGTTGCCAATGGATAGTAAATCATTGGCTTATCATATACCGGTAAAAGTTGTTTCGACACAGACATTGTAAGTGGATATAGCCTTGTGCCTGATCCACCTGCCAGTATAATCCCCTTCATTTCTTAATCACTCCTAATCTTTCACCCTGATAACTGCTATCCTTAACTCGATCACACCAAACATTATTATCCAAATACCACTCAATGGTTTTCTTAATACCTGTTACAAAGGTTTCATTTGGCGTCCAATCTAATTTATCTGCAATTTTAGTGGCATCGATTGCATAGCGAATATCGTGTCCAGACCTATCTTTTACAAAAACAATAAGATCTTTGTAGCATTGAATGTTTAATTTTAAATTTTGAATTGTTTGGTTTTTCGCTATTGGACGAAGGTCATCTAGAATACTACAAACTGTATTAACTACCTCGATATTTTGCAATTCATTATGCCCACCTATGTTATAGGTTTCTCCAATTTCACCATTAAGTGACACAAGAAGTAAGGCCCTTGCATGGTCATCAACATATAACCAATCTCGTATTTGTTTGCCATTACCGTAGATTGGTAAGTCTTTACCTTCTAAGGCATTCAAAATAATAAGTGGAATAAGTTTTTCAGGAAATTGGTATGAGCCATAATTGTTAGAACAATTTGTAATTAGTGTTGGCAGGTTAAAAGTACGGCACCAAGCACGAACTAAATGATCTGAACTCGCTTTGGCAGCAGAGTATGGTGAGCTAGGTGCATAAGGAGTTTTTTCAGTAAATAAATCGTTTTTACCTTCTAAGTCACCATAGACTTCATCAGTAGATACATGATGGAATGTGAAGCTATCTTTTTTATCATCATCTAAACCACACCAATAATCCCTAGCCTCTTCTAGCAATATGTATGTACCAACAATATTGGTTTGAATAAACTCACCAGGACCATCAATAGACCGGTCGACATGAGACTCTGCAGCTAAATGCATCACAATGTCAGGTTGATGTTTATTAAAAACACGTTTAATCTCTGCAGCATCGCAAATATCAACCTGTTCAAAGATATATCTTGCTTCATTTTCAATAGACTCTAAGGATTCTAAATTACCTGCATAAGTCAACTTGTCAACATTAACAACACTATGGTTAGTGTTGTTAATGATGTGGCGAATGACAGCAGATCCAATAAAGCCTGCTCCACCGGTAATTAGTAGTTTTTTATTCGCAGTTATTTTCATAAGTCACTTAGAAAAATTCTCTTCTCTTTTCTTGTTCTCAGCACTCATAAGCTCTTCTTTAAATACCCAGTCTGCAACTTTGTCATCAGGTATATATTCAGGTATTAGGTTTCTGAAAAGAGTACGGATCATCAAAACATCACTATTTTCACCTGCTGACTTTAACGTTCTTAGCCAAGGCGTTAACTCATCCCAAGGCAGGTATTTTTCACTAGCTTTCATAATCCTTGGGTGCTGGGTTTTTTCTGGATTATTACCTATTAGCAGCTCTTCATAAAGCTTTTCACCTGGGCGTAGACCAACAACTTCAATTGCAATATCACCTGATTGGAAATCATCGTCTTTAACACGAAGGCCAGAAAGTTCAACCATCCTGCGTGCCAAGTCATATATTTTAACTGGTTCACCCATGTCTAACACATATACTTCTGCTCCATTCCCATTGACAAAGTCAACCATTCCTTGACCTGCCATCGCTCCGGTTTGCATCACTAACTGCGCAGCCTCTGGAATAGTCATAAAGTAGCGGATAACATCCTTATGGGTAAGCGTGATTGGTCCACCCTGCGCAATTTGGTTACGGAAATATGGGACCACGGAACCCGAGGAACCCAGTACATTGCCAAACCGCACCATTGCGAATTGCGTATTTCGCTCTACTTGTGCACTTGGTTGACCACCCCATAACGGCTCAAAAGCAGGTTTCACCTCTGCTGCTAGGGCCTGCAAAATAATTTCACAGCAGCGCTTACTTGCCCCCATTGCATTAGTAGGATTTACAGCCTTATCCGTACTTACCAAAACAAAGCGATCCACTTGCCGCTCTATTGCCACCTTAGCCATAACTAACGTACCAAAAATATTAGTTTTTACGCATTCCGCAATATTTTGTTCCACAATAGGTACATGCTTAACAGCTGCCGCATGATAAATAATACTAGGCCGCCAAGCAGAGATCACATCGCTTACTCGATTTTCATCGGTTACCGACCCCAATAAAGGTATGATTCTGGGCAATAAATTAATTTTACCTGAGTTGTTCGCGGACGCCTGTCCTTTGTTTTTCTCACCTAAAACCCCAACACTGTCTGCTTGACTAAGTTGCTGCAGAGTTTTCTGTAATTCGTTATTGAGTGTATAGAGGGCCAATTCACTTAGATCAAATAACAATAATATTTTAGGTTTACGCTGTAATACCTGACGACAAAGTTCACTACCAATACTACCTCCAGCCCCAGTCACCAGAACCACTTGGCCTTTTACTTGAGATTGAAGCAAAGCCTCATCTGCCACTGAAGGTTCTCGTCCTAATAAATCGTTAATGTCTAACTCATTTAGTTGGCCATAATCAGATTCACCACGGGCCATATCAGCTAAACCAGGCAAGGTACGTATGTGTTTATTAAGTGGTCTTAAGCCTTCAATAATCAAACTGCGCTGCTTTTGAGAAATCGAAGGAATAGCAAGCAGTATATCGTCTACTTGATGCTGATTCACAAATTCAGCCAATTTTGATTGAGATAAAATGGGCACCCCCATCAAATCTCGCCCCTGAAGCCGAATTTCGTCATCCACAAATGCAAGTAAAGTAGACTCGTAACTTTGACCTAGACCAACTGCCAATTGACGCCCAGCTTCCCCGGCACCAAAAATAACCACCTTGGTTTGCCTATGTTTAGTGGAACCCATACCAAGATCGAAATTAGGTTTTTCAGTTCGGTTCGAATTTTCTATTTTACGTAATAACCATCGAGCTAAAACACGTGATCCACCAATTGCAAATAATGCCACCATAGCATTTATGGGCACCACAGAACGAGGGACTCCTTGCACACCGCCTAAAAAAGCCAACAACCCCCAAGCGGCAGCATAAATCATCACCGCTTTAAACACAGATAAAAAGGCCTTCATACCAAGATAACGTATGATGGCTCGATAAAGTCCAAATTGAATAAAAACTGGCACTGCTATCGCGGGAGCAAATAACACCAGCAGTGCAATAGGGTTATTCACTCCGCCAATAGGCCAGTACCAATTATCTAGGCGCAGAGAGAATGATAACCACAACGCAAAAACCAACATTAATGAGTCGGCTACAATAAGAACACCGCGCTTAAATGAACGAGGCATAGCAATAACTAGCATGAGGAGAAATGTCATTTTATTACTTTATTTTCCAATTACTATTAAAACCTCACAACTTGACGCTGAGGTAAAATTTGATTTATTACGCCATCTCTATCTAATAATAAAGCCGCTTGTGGGTATTCTTGGCACTTTGTATTGGAAAAAGGAGCATATGAGATTATCTTCTCATCTACTAAAAACCAACCCCTTCTAGGAACTCAAGGGCCTTCCAAAATCCCTCACCACTGTTCTTGTGGCCCTGCCAAACCTCAGGCAAAAACATCGTATTTTTATTATATTTATCTAATTTGGATGAAAGTAATTCAAAATCAACATCACCTCCACCAACCTCAATTCCCTCCCCGTCGACTCCTAGTGCATCTACTATATGCATATGAGCAACATAGGGAGCAACAATTTCGGTAAAATTGCTCAATTCCCATTGATAGTATGTTGACGACATCATTGAGTGTGACGTGTCATAACAGATTCTATACCCATGTTTTTCACAAAAATCTCTTATCTCATAAGGGTCAACAAATAAATTATGGTAGCTTTGCCCTCCAAAATGCCATGGGAATGGTGGCATCGTTTGAATGATGATTTCTACTCCTTCACTATTGACCTTCCGCAAAGAATCAGCGACTTTTCCATACATATCTGGCGTTAATTTTTTGTCCAAAAAATTACGGGTACTAAACCCTCCAGCGTTTATTACAATCAAGGGATTTTCGGTCAGAGGGAAAAAAGATTTTAGCTTATTAGTTATATTGCATACTTTCTGAAGCTCTATAATTGACTTCTCGCGATACGAATCATCGTCAGAAGCTAGATCCATAATATGATCACCTTCAAACAACTCAGGACTATGAACTGCAAAGTTTATATCTTGCTGATCCGAGAAGAAATCATTCAAATCTAGCGACATATCTTGATAACTTAGATGAAATTCTACGAAATCAAAATTAGACTTCTCTGCTAACTTTTTATAATCATGATATCTGACTGGTATCCCAAAAGGACGTTTAAACTTATAATGTCTGGGCTTAATCTCCACTTCTTGCAGATCAGATTCATAAAAAAAATCACCGGCAATAAAATCCCGTTTAGCCTTTTTACCAAGAAGTTGATCTATATACATCGGCTGGAGTCCCTGACCAGGGCTTTTAAAATGTAACATTTCCCTGGTTAATCGATCTCCACTTGAAATTATTTTTTTAGCAACGATACTTTTCGCTAGCGTCTCACGATTAAGTAATTCACCCTGAGAAATTTTACGCTCAGTGCTCTCTCCAAGAGACTCTTCAATTTTTCGGATTTCCTCAACCATCATCTGAAATTCTGATGGCAACAACGACACCTTATGATCATTACCCTCCATCGACTTATCTATAGTGAAGTGTTTTTCAATAATTTTCGCACCCAGAGCAACGGCTGCAATAGGAACTGAAATTCCACGCTCATGCCCAGAATATCCAACAGGGCCCCCTGCGATATGTTTCAATCTAGCAAGATATGCTAAATTTATATCTTTAAAAGGAGTTGGGTAGGTTGAGTTACAGTGAAGCAACACAAAGTTGGCACCGCGATTACGCAAAAAATCAACCGAATTTTTTATTTCAAATTCAGTACTCATCCCAGTGGAGCAGATTAAAGGTTTTCCGGTTTCTATCAAAGCCTCTAGAAGTTGGTGATTAGTTAGATCGGCGGAAGCAACCTTGTATGCTTCCATACCATAACCCTCAAGAACTAATAAGCTGTCCACATCCCACGGAGTGCAAAGTGGCATTGCGTTTTTGGATTTACAATAGTCAAAAATAGTGATCAACTCACTATTAGTCAGCTGGAATTTTTTCAATAAATCCATAGTGTATTCAGCTCCAAGATCAGATGAACCAACGGCTCCGGAACCAGTGTTATAGAGCGAAGTCAAATTTCTCATCTGAAATTTCACACAGTCGGCACCCGCGTCTAAAGCCAAGTCAACTAATTTTTTTGCAAGTTTCACATCACCATTATGGTTATTTCCAATCTCAGCAATTATGAAACTTTTACTATCATCAGAGATCGTAATCCCACCTATAGTGAAGCCCTGCTCATCTCGAATAGCTATGCCAACCAGCCTTGATGAACCGTCTTTCAGAGGGATCACATCTACAGCGCTTGTGAATTTTTTAGAAATTTCAACCTTGTGATCTGCTAACATCGCACACACTACATTGGTATTAGTGATTGACGATACTTTCTGGTTTAAATCATAGGAAGAGGTCTTAGTAATCCATCTTCTAAAGTCTCCATCTGTAAGACCTCCAATTAACAGACCATGCTCACTTACAACAAAAATTATCCGTCTTTTATTTGCATTAATCTTTTCCAAAGCTTTCAGAATACTTTCGGATTCAAAAATTAGATATTCAGAGATGTTTGTACTTATTCGCATTAGTTTAAATCACCATTGAGAAGAGGTTTATAATGCGCAAAAAAGAATCAAGCACACCTTTTTTCTTACATTTTGTAATTCAATTAAAGACCTAAAGTTCGAAAATTAAAACCGCTTAGGTCCATAATCAAGAAGGGGTAAATCTAGCTAATAAACTCTATCTTCACCGACTTAGACCCATTCAGTATTATTTTCATGGCCACAAAGCATTTGAGCACTGGTTATAAAAAGAAACCACATCTCTGATCGCAGCAGCGTGTTATTTATCATGTAACTCCAAATCTCTATCTCCTATATAGGCAAAATCTTCCTAGCACCTGCGCCATTTACTGCAAGGCACACCCCTAGACTACTTGCGTGCTGACAAAAACAAGCCATCTTCCCAAGTGACTCCAAAAACCTGATCTAAGTAAGATTCTGGTTCATCGCTATTAGCGACAAGAATATCCCCATCCAGATAGTTTTTAAGTCAACTAAATCTAATTGATAGCAGAACGATTTTCTAAATCAACAACCATAATACATACAACAGCGCTAATACTGTTCTTTGTCACTGAAGTAATTAGTTGCGAATACGCCTACTCTAGTCCTGGTAATGCTCTCCCAGTAATTACTACTTCGCAACCAGCCTCCACGATACCCATAACATATACAGACCCTAAGTCTCTTGTCAAAGCAGACACCCGAGCAAATGTTTCGTCTAAGTAACCTGCATATCAGCATCTTTTTTTAAAATTTTAAACTGAGCAAGCTCCCAATCATCCATATCATCAATATCTACTAACTCATCGCCTTCAATCAGGACAGGAAATGCCTCAGAGAAAAACCTATAGCCTGCTGCTAAAAAAGAATTTACTGAAAAACCATAAAACGCACCTGTTTCATGAACTTGCTGAACTCTTGCGAACTGCCTTCCAACCCTCTCTGAAAAGGGGTGGTTAATTGGCAGCCATTTTGAGCCCAGATCATCTTCACATTCACGTTGCCATAAAAACGAATTAGCCTGATGAGCTGCAAAAATAGTTGCATGCTCTTTTTTAACCAATTCTTTATATGCTCTTCTGTACGACTCTGGAGTTACAAACGGAGCGGTACATTGAACCATAAAGCAAAATTTTGGACGTAAAACCTCAGGTACGCTTTGTAAATACGAAATTACCGGCACATCAGCCATGACGACGCTGTTAGATTCATCTTGATTCAAACGCAGGTATACCTCAGCACCGAAACTTTCGGCAACGTTAAGAATCTCCACACTATCAGATGTAACCACAACTCTATCGAAAACATTTGCATCTTGAAGGGCTTTTATAGCGTGACCGATTAACGGTTTGTCACCCAAGACCTTAATATTTTTCCCTTTAACGCCAGATGAACCACCTCTAGCCGGAATAATAGCCCAACATGTATCAACCAAAACGAAAACTCCTAACAAACTATCAGACATCCAATAGTGCAATTAAAGAAACAGCTGTTATTTAGCTGCGACCATAAACATCGTCAATCTTGACAATATCATCTTACCCTTAATAGAAACCTAATTGCATTTCCATTGTCTCCAGATCAGCACCTTCTGTATTTTCAATAAAATGAATTACCCCAGCAGGGATATAAGTAGATTCGTTTTCAGCCATTAACTAGGTCATTTAGCCATTTAAAAACATTAGAATTTCTCCAAATTTTTGGCGTACAGAGCACCTATGCTTTTATACTTCATTGAAGATATGTTTTTTACTCCATATTACGTAACATTCATCGATCTTTTAACTTTTAATCAATGAAAATTAAAAATCACTAATAATATTTAATATTCTGTCTAAGCTCAAGTCCATGATCTGGGCTTATTGACCTGTTGACAATAGCCTTTAACAATTCCTACCAGTCACTTTCTTAATAAGACCTTTCAAGCGTTTTGAAACTAAAAACGGGGCCGTTGCTTAAACATGAAATTGTTGCTTAAGTTGTTCATATTCAACCGCTGCTATTCGTGGACCGAATTGACTCACTACTCTGGCAGAGGCTGCGTTAGCAAACTTAGCAGCCCATACATAGTCGTGGCCAGAATTAATTGAATACAAAAAAGCACCTGCGAACATATCTCCTGCGCCGTTGGTATCCACTGCATTTGCAGTAACGCCAGGTGTTTGCACCAAACCTGTGCCGTCATAGGATAACGAGCCACCAGCACCACGAGTAATTACAAAGGTTTTGGCGTGCTTTTTCAATTGTTCCGCTGCATCTTCTGTACTGTGGGTGTTAGTAAAACTTCTTGCTTCATCTGAGTTGCAGAACAATAAATCTACGCCATCGCCAATAACCTTGCGTAGATTATCTTCGAATACCTGAACAACAAATGGATCGGAGAGGCTAAGTGATGTCTTCACATGGTTTGCTTTGGCACATTCCATGGCCTTTACTGCAACATCAGTTCTAGTGTCATCGGTGACTAGATAACCTTCGAGGTATAACCAATCTGAATTAATAAGTGTAGTTTCATCTACCTCATTTGAAGTTAAATCTAGGTTCGCACCTAAAAAGGTGTTCATCGTACGTTCAGCGTCGTCTGTAACCATAACTAGGCACTTACCGGTAACTCCTGAACTCGCTTCTGCTTTGTGAAAAACGACTCCCGTTGCCTGTAAGTCTTCAACAAAGAACTTCCCATCATCATCATCTGCCACTTTACCAGAATAGAACGTTTTAGAGCCAAAGCAGCTTGCCGCAACAATACTGTTACATGCCGAACCGCCGCAGCTGCGCTTGACATGATACGAGCGAGAGCTCAAAGAGCCTAATAGATGAAACTGCCTTTCTTCATCGACTAAGGTCATTAAGCCCTTGCCGATTTTATGAGTGTTTAAAAATGCATCAGTCACCACAACTTCAGTGTCTACAAGGGCGGCGCCTATGCCGTAGATTTGGTATTTTTTCATTTTACAACTCTAGTGTTAGATCGCCAGCCGACTCTATCAAGCCGAAATGACAAGGGTCAATTTATTGAGTATCGCGTTTAAGCTGCGCTATCTCTTGAGTCATTTTTTCATGTTCAGCAATCTTACGCCTTAAAAATCTTGCGGTTAAACTGGCTTTTTCTTCTATGCCTTTAGGCGTTAGTATGTATAAATAACTAAGCTTATCTGTATTACGTTTAAAGTTACCTGCCTTTACAAAACCCTTGTCAATTAAAGCCCTTAGGCAGTAATTCACCTTACCTACACTTACACCTAACTCTTGGGCCAATTCTCGTTGCGAGGCCTCTGGATTAGCTTGTATGTGTTTAAGTATTGCTAGGTGGGTTTCTGTTGGCATGATCCAAGTTTTCGGTTTGCAGACACGCTACCGCCCTACCCGGTAACTTATGGTATTTGCGGTGGCGCTTGTCGAACACGTTCAACTGTTGAACGATTATGTGACATTAGCACACAATTAATCGTAGATTAGGTTATCCAGACTAACTATGCGTGCTTTTTTATTTGGGTGTTAGCTAATGAAGTAGGTGTTTGTTGATTTAACAAATTGATTAATACAATAGACCGTTGCATGCCATCGGTATGACTGAATACCACTTTTAGGCCTTTAAAAGGGCCTTCTAAAATATTGATGTTATCACCTGCTTGCGGCAAGTCTTTCGCTACAAAACCCATTGAATCAGCTTGTTCGCGGTATTTAATTTGTGCAATAAGAGTTTCTGGCACTTTTATTGGCTCTGCACCAAAACCGACTATTTTACTTACACCACGGCTAGAGCGGATACTGGTATAGGTTAGGCCATTTTGTTCTGGCCGTGCATTAATAAATAAATAACCCGGGAACAGCGCCTCTTCTACTTCAATACGCTTTCCACGGATAAGTTTTTCTATCAATATTTGAGGGCAATAACACTCACCACCTTGGCACTGAAGATTTTCCAACGCTCGAACTTCTTGTTTAGGCTTAACTTGAAGTAACAACCAATTAGAAATACTCATCCGTTACTCCTAACACACAGCACTTTGATCGCCAAAAACGCGCAGCCTAACGCGATTAGGTTGGCTTGCCAAAGTTCTGCTGCTATTGCCATGATTATTACTTTCCTTAAGCCATGGTATGATTATACGGACAATTTTCTAGGAATTATTCCTAGTTTTACATTTTCAAGCGTAATTATGACCAATATCAATGTAGCCGTATGTAGGTATTTGTACCCATGGGCTATTTCAAGTTTTTGGTTGGCGGTTGGCGGTTGGCGGGAGATTGCCTCGTTATTTTTCTCCTGGCAATGACCAAATATGAGGCACTAATAGAACTAATTGAACTCAGTTGTATCGCCCATGCCCTGACGCAATACTTCTACCTCACCATCTACCAAACTCACTAGCGAGGTGACTTCCATACCGCAGTATCCACCGTCTATGATCAGGTCTAGGCTATGCTCTAGGGTTTGTCGGATGTCGTAAGGATCTGTTAAAGGAAATTCTTCATTGGGTAGAATTAACGAACTACTGAGCATAGGTTCGCCTAACTCTTTTAGAATAGCTAATGCAATAACGTTGTCTGGAACACGCAGGCCTATGGTTTTCTTTTTAGGGTGGAGGAGTTTTTTGGGGACTTCTTTGCTGGCTTTTAGAATAAAGGTGTAAGCACCTGGAGTATGGGACTTTAAGATTCTATAAGCTTCGTTATCTACTTTGGCATAGGTGGCAATTTGGCTGAGGTCTTCACACACTAGAGTGAGATGGTGTTTTTCATCTAGTTGGCGTATTTGTTTAATGCGGTCTACGGCTTTTTTATCACCTATATGGCAAGCAATAGCGTATGCGCAATCTGTTGGATACACCACCACGCCACCCTTTTGGATGATTTCTGCGGCTTGTTTAATTAGGCGAGGTTGAGGAGATTCTGGATGAATTTGAAAGAATTGGCTCATGAGGTTCTTTTGGCTTGTATTCTATTTTAGGCTGGCAGTGGCCATTGTAGGCGTTAAACAGATGTTTGTATTCATACGAAGATCATTTCTGTTTCGTTGAAAAACCCAGCAAGTCCAGTTGCACTGGTACCGTACTTGCGCGTGGTTCCTGAGCCTCATGAGGCTCATGGAGTTCATGGGCAACATCAACGCCTTCCTGTTGAGGCTCTGTTTGTATTTTCTCTGTTTGCGTGGACTCGGCTTCTATAGCATCTAGTTCATCAAGCGGCTTCTCTGGCCTTAAGAGAGCTTGCTTAGGCCTGCCATACTTATCCCACACTCGGTAGCCGAGTACCAAACAAAAAAACACCGCGATTAGGTAACCAAACAAACTGCCGAACTCGAACTCTGCCAACCACGCCAGCGCACTGTCAAAGGCCATAGGCGTTATCCACCGCCAACGTAGTTAATCATAATGCCTGCCGCAACCGCGGAACCTATAACACCGGCCACGTTAGGGCCCATAGCATGCATTAACAGGAAGTTTTGGTTATTGGCCTCTAAGCCAACCTTGTTAGACACACGGGCTGCCATCGGCACTGCAGACACGCCAGCTGAACCAATGAGGGGGTTAATGCCACCCCCGGTCATTTTATTCATCAGCTTAGCCATTAACACACCAGAAGCGGTACCAATAGCAAATGCCACCATACCCAGAACAAGAATGCCTAAGGTGGTTAAGTCTAAAAATTTATCTGCCGACAGCTTAGAACCCACTGCTAAGCCTAAGAAGATAGTCACTATGTTAATTAAGGCATTTTGAGTGGTATCCGATAAACGATCCACTACGCCAGATTCGCGCATGAGGTTACCGAAGCAGAACATACCCAATAGGGGTGCGGCGTCTGGCAGCATAAAGGCGACTAGAAGCAACAAGAGCAATGGAAATACAATCTTCTCCACTTTACCTACAGGTCGTAGCTGCACCATTTTTATCTGGCGCTCTTTTTCTGTGGTTAACGCTCGCATAATAGGCGGCTGAATCAGAGGCACCAAGGCCATGTAAGAGTATGAGGCCACAGCAATCGCCCCCAATAAGTCTGGGGCAAGTTTACTGGCCACATAAATGGATGTGGGCCCATCGGCACCACCTATAATACCTATTGCAGCGGCATCGGCTAGAGTAAAGTCCATCACACCTAGGGTGGTTAAACCCACAGCGCCGATTAAGGTTACAAAAATACCAAACTGCGCAGCTGCACCCAAAAATAGGGTTTTAGGGTTGGCGAGTAGCGGACCAAAATCGGTCATGGCACCCACACCCATAAAGATGATCAGCGGGAAGGCGCCCGTTTCTATACCTACTGTATAGAACATATAAAGAATACCACCAGACTCGGCTAAGCCGGCTCCAGGGATGTTGGCCAATATGCCACCAAAACCAATAGGAATAAGCAGTAAGGGTTCAAAGTTGCGCTTGATGGCTAAATACAGGAGCACTAAGCCCACCGCCATCATTACGATTTGACCCGGCTGCACTTGATACAGGCCAGAGCTATGCCAGATTTGTAATAACTTATCCATGAATAATCCGCCTAAACTAAGGTTAACAAGGTATCACCAACAGATACAGAGTCGCCTTCTTTAGCCGTTACAGAACCCACCACACCTGCCTTGCTGGTGCGAATCTCAGTTTCCATTTTCATAGCTTCTAAGA
>Ga0209384_1000078_pt1 | contig 69230 bp, 73 predicted proteins | sample CoawatmetaG05DNA_FD_187511 | JGI IMG/M metagenome (GOLD analysis project Ga0209384, IMG submission 187511) | Marine microbial communities from the West Antarctic Peninsula - Coastal water metaG058-DNA (SPAdes) (version 2) | ecosystem: Environmental > Aquatic > Marine > Coastal ... | reverse complement strand
GTATAAGTTCTGAAATATATTGATTTCCATATGACTATTTCAGAGGATAAATTAAAAATTATAAAATATCGATGCCAAACATTAGGTATGAGGGAATTAGATGTAGTTTTTGCTAAAGTGTCTGATTCTATGTCGAAAAATTCAGATCCAGTTATTATTGAGGAGTTAATCAATTTATTGAAAGAGGAAACTCAGTACATTTATTCTCTTATTTTTAACCCTATTAATCCTGTAGAAATTGAAAAATATAAAAACATCTATCAATTTATAAAATCGATCTAGTTTATAGAATGCTTATAGATGATCAAATTTTTGAAAAAGGAAAAAAATCTATCATCTTATGTGAGGATGACAGGATTGCTCTCGATGTTGAAAAAGTATTAAAATCGCATTTTTTAAATTTTAATATTACTTATTTTCCCGCTCATGACTTTGTGGCTTTTAGTGATAGTCCTTCAAGTTCTGAAATTATACTCGGCAGGGCAAGTTGTTTTGAAAAATTAGATAGTACTGAAATTTTAATAATTACTATCAACTGTTTATTAACTAAGTTTTCTATTAATGAGGATTTATTAAAAAAGATTACTATTAAAAATAAATCTAAAATTAAGTTAAATGATATTTTAGAACAGTTGGTGTCTTTTGGCTATAACAATCAAAATAACGTCCATACTAAATTAGAATTTTCTTTAAGGGGAGATATATTGGATATCTATTCATCAGCCAACAAGCCTTTTAGAATATCTCTTTTTGATAATGAGATTGAAAGTATTAAAGAATTTGATCCTTATACTCAATTATCTACTAATGACAAAATAATAGATAAAATTGATGTCTTTAATTCTTCTTTAGAATTTACAGTTCCTAATAACCCCCTTTATTCAATACTGGATTATTATAAAGCTGATAGATTTATAGCTTTTAATAGTTCTGATATTTTGATTGATCAAAGAATTATATTTCTCGAAGAAGTTTATAAGTCTTTAGAGCTAGAAAATAAACTTGATGATTATTTTCTCAACCTGATGAATTTCAAAGAATTCGAATTTAGGAAATTAAATTTCACACCTGCTAGTTCATTTTTAAATATTAATAAAATCGACTCATTAGAATATCTTTTAACGTTACAGAAAAAAATTCATATTTACCAAGGTGGTTCTAAGTCATCACTTTTTAGTCAATATGAAGAGATGTTAAAAAAAAGCATCTTTGTAGACAATTCCAAAATTTCTTTTTTAAGCACTGCTATCTCAAAAAATTACTTATTTAATAATGAATTCCATATCAATGCATTTTTAAAGCAATTAAAACCTACAAATTCTGATCAATCAGTTCTTGATTTTAATGATCTTGCTTTAGGTGATCCTGTTGTTCATCAAAAACATGGTATTGGGAGATTTGTAGCGATAGATAGAATGCCTTTTAGTGATAAAACGAGAGAATTCATAAAAATTATATATAGAAACAATGATAAATTACTTCTACCAGTAGAAAATCTTAATTTAGTGACAAGATATGGGTTTGAGGATAGTTCTCTTATTTTAGATAAATTAGGTTCTGCAGACTGGTTATCTAGAAAATCTAATATTAAAAAGAAGATCAGATTTATAGCGGATAAATTATTAAAAAATGCAGCCAAACGTTTAAATATCAAAACCGTTCCTTTTGAATTTAATCAATCAGATCTTGATAAATTTAATCATTCTTTTGAATTTGTAGAAACTCCTGATCAACTAACTGCCATTGAACAATCTTTATCTGATTTAACGTTGGGTAAGCCTGCTAATAGATTAATTTGTGGCGATGTAGGTTTTGGTAAAACAGAAGTAGCATTAAGAATTGCCTGTGCAACTTATTTATCAGGCCATCAATTTGTCATTGTTGTCCCAACAACACTTTTAGCTATGCAGCATTTTAAAACCTTTACTAATAGATTTAGTTCTATGAATGTCAATGTGGCAAGTCTATCTAGATTTTCTTCCCTTAAAGAAAAAGAATTAATTTATAAGGGTCTTGGTAATGGCGATATTCAAATACTTGTTTGTACTCATAGTTTATTTAAAAGAGATGTTGCATTTAATAATCTCGGAACTTTAATTATTGATGAAGAGCAAAAATTTGGTGTAGTTCAAAAAGAATTTTTAATTAATAAGTATCCTCAGATTCATATTTTCTCTTTATCAGCCACACCTATTCCTAGAACGCTTCAAATGTCACTGATTGGATTAAGAGATTTAAGTTTGATAGGTACGCCACCCACAAATCGTATCACTATTCGAACCTATGTTCAGAAATACGAAAGAGTTGTTCTTTTAACAGCAATTAAAAATGAATTAGATCGTAATGGTCAGATTTTTATCGTTGTACCCAGAATTAGCCATATTCCTTTTGTCGTCAGTGAAATACAAAAAATTGGAATTGATCTTAATTATTCTATTGGACACAGTAAGTTAAAGGAAAAAGAAATAGAGGAAGTGTTTATAAATTTTAGTGGAGGAAATATTAATTGTTTAATTTCAACTAATATTATTGAATCTGGAATTGATATAAAGAACGCCAATACTTTAATTGTTTTTAACTCTAATTTATTCGGATTGTCTCAACTTTATCAATTAAGAGGAAGGGTAGGGAGATCCGATCGTCGTGCTTACGCTTATTTATTTCACGATTCAGAAAAACTCATTAGTAAAAGTGCTCTCAAGAAACTTCAAGTTTTATCTAATTATGAAAATTTAGGATCAAACTTCCAGTTAGCTACAGAAGATTTAGAAATTAGAGGTGCTGGAAATTTATTAGGTGATGAGCAAAGCGGTCATGTTAAAGATGTTGGTATAGAGATGTATCAAAATATGCTTAAAGATGAAATAGGACGTCTTAATTCCAGGAATTATGATGAAAAAGATGAGGAGTTTGAAGAGTTTGAATTTGATGCATTTTTCGAATATTTTATTCCCAAGAGTTATATTGTAGATGATATTTCGAGATTAATTTTTTATAGAAAATTAACGAATGCAAAAAATTATAAAGAAATTAAAAATACTGAATATGAGTTGATTGATCGGTATGGAAATTATCCGGAAGAAATTCAAAATCTTTTCAATTTATTAAAGATTAAAATTCAATCTTTATCTTACGGTATTGTAAGATTGAATATTCAGCGCACATATATTGATCTTAAAATTAATATCAAAAATGAAAAATTAAGTAAATTTTTCATTCAATTAGTACAAGAGGGTATGATTAAAATGATATCTTCAGACACAATTAGAATCAAAAATAATATTGATAAAGATTATTTTTATGTGATAAATTTATTTTATAAAAAAATAGAGGGTTTGATTAGTAATGAATGAGCAACAAGAACAATTACCTAAAACTAATGCAGAATGGGTTGTCTATTATCAATCTATTTTAGCTGAATTTACAGATGAAGAAAAAGCAATAGGGTCTCCTATATCTGTTGAGGATTTTGCTGAACTTCCCCTGAAGCGAAAGCAAAAATATTTAAAAAAACTCTATTCTTATATTGATAATCAGACTTCTTCTGAATAATATTTATTAAAAATGATCAACGATGATTATATTCCCAAAATTGATTTATCTAATTTAATTTCTTATGGAGTTAATTCACCTGAAGCTCAAAATATAATCCAGGAAATAAAAAAAGCTTCTGAGGAAGTTGGTTTTTTCACTGTGACGAACCACGGTGTTTCCAGTCAATCCATCAATAAAATTACAACAACTGCTAGAAGTTTTTTTCACCTACCGCTTGATAAAAAATTAACTATCGCTCCAAAAAAATGGAATAAAAATACAGATGCAGTTTACCGGGGTTATTTTCCTAGTGAAGTGAATGGAAAAGAAGGTCTCGATATTGGCGATCCTCTTTTAACACATGATATGACTAATTTGACTCAAAAAGAAAAATTTGAAGTAAATCATAATATGTCCGCAATAGATCAGGACTGGCAAAATACGATTAATAATTACTATGATCAAGTTTTTGGTTTAGGTATTCATCTTTTTAAAGCTTTGATAAGTTGCTTTAGTTCTAATGTTGAGTTAGCTGATTTTGCTTTTCAAAGACCTAAAACTCTCTCCACTTTGAGATTTAACTATTATCCCAATCAAGAAAAACCAGTTGAAATTTCTTCACAAGATGGAGTGGCTCTTGGATGTGAAACCCATGTGGATAGCGGTATTATGACAATCCTTTATCAGGATAAAAAAGGAGGTCTTCAAGTTCAAAATAGACATAATCTTCAATGGTATGATGTTCCTCATGATCCTCAATCTTATGTCGTTAATTCCGGTTTAGCTCTCCAGTACCTCACAAATGGACATTTTAAGGCTACTAATCACAGAGTTTTGTTTAATAAGGAAGAAAGAATTTCGATCCCTTTCTTTTTTGAACCCTCCTACGATTTTGATATTAATCCTAAACATATGGGAATAGTCGATACGCCTTTATATGAAGTTGATAGCTATGAAAACTTTCTAACAAATTCTTTAAAAAAGTTCATAGAGTATGACAGACCTTAATATGTATACTTGGATACTAATCCATTTATTATTTTACTTATTATAAATTGAATTCAGCATGCCATGGAAATTTAATGGATTCATCTAGATCAATTTGATCACAAGGAATAGGATTTTCATAACAATCTTCTTTGCAGATCTTTGACTTGCAGTCATTTTGTTTTATTTCAAATTTATTACCATCCATAAAAGATCTTCTCCCCGTTTCAGAACAAGCATCTAGCATATCCGTCCTTCCAGTCCAATTATAAATTTCTTGTTGTATCCATTTTTTTTGAGTTTGAACTAATTGTAACATTTCATACATGATTTTATCTTCATCCATTCCATTTCCATGAAGACCGTGTATTACATCTTTTCCACATTCTTTATAAATTACTGGACTACCAGAACAACCTGCAAACATCATAGGTGGATTAGTTATACCATCATGTTTTACAATTTGTCTTGAACACTGGGTTCCTTCTCCTCCATATACCCAACCATTAAGAGTATGATCATCGTAAATTATCCCATTTCCCCATTTCTTTCTATCTGCAACACAAACATGTGTAGCTTTAGTTCCAATGACCGGAATAAAATTAGCCAGTGGTATGGGATCTATTTTAATCTCCGTATTACATTTTTTACAATTTCTATCTACATGAGCCACAATTAAATCGTAACCAGGAGCTTCACCTGTATTTCTTGCTGAAATATTAATTATCTCTCCAATTATTTTTTTATTAGAGTGATATGTATTTCCGGCCACAATATATAATTTTTTTTTCTTCCAAATTTCTGAATATTTTTTTGTTTCTTCTGGAGTGCAGCAAGCCTTTCTTCTATCAATTGCAAAAACGTGTGCTTCTGAAATTATTATATCATCTTCTATAAACGTGACATTACCTCCAGGATCTAATCCTTCCATCATTCTTGCTTGAAAATTATATTCATTATCAAGATCTTCCATACCGCAATTTTTTTTACATACCAAAACATTAGGTTCAGATGAAACTGTTTGATAAATTAAAAATAGAAAAGAAATAAAAATTAATAATTTAGAATAATATCTCATATAACTAACTTAGTACTTTAGGATAAATAGTAAATAGTAATAGCTTTAAGTATCTAGCTAATATGGATTTAAAAAGCTATAAAAATTCTTATTAAATTATAAGTAACAAATATCGCAATTAAATAATTATAATAATTATTATTAAAATTATCCCTAATAAAATTATTCCCAAATAATCTCTGATATAATCCGATTAATAATAAATTAGAATAAATTATTAAGTAAGATAAGCCAAATCTTAACGCCGGAGAACTAATAAACCATATTAAAATAATTAAAGAAAAAATTAAAAAAAGTGATTTATTTTCAATTTTTTTATTTTTGATTTCATCAATATTTTTATATTTAAAAAATAAAAAGGAATAAATAGCTATTATGATAAAATATACAGGTGCTAATTTTTCAATTACTTTATAGAAATGATCAGAAATCCAATACCCAATCCAATTTTTAAATTCACCCAATACTATCAATTCATCAATAGTTGAATCCCAATAATTAATTTTCACACTTTTAGCAAAAAGATTAATCATATTATACTCAAATTGTGCTCCCTCTTTAGTAAGTTCTAAACATAGAGCTGATATAGGAAATATAAGACAGTTGCTAATAAGATAATTCTGCATAAACCATAATATTAATAAAATTAAAGGAATAGCACCGATTATAAAATGATTGAGAGTTAATTTTTTAATTTTATAAACCTCTAAAAAATAGTGAATAGTTAAGAGAGACAAAAGAATTAAAGATATTTTCATAGTTGCTAAAAGTATAATTGTTAATGAAATAAATAAGAAAAATTTGTAAGTTGAAAATTTCTCATAAAAAACTTCATAAACCAATAAATATATACACATAAAAACTATTGCAATTATATGCCCACCATAGTCTGTTCCTATATCTTTATATTTTGTTACACAGAATATTAAAAATATAAAACTTAATGCTAGGAACAATTTAGAGTAATTAAAATTTTGATGACTCTTTTTGATATTTTTAACTATTTCTCTAATATCTATTAGCGATATCGAAAAAAGAAAAGAGGATAAAAAATAAATTGAATTATCAAAGTTTTTTATCCAACTAAAACTATTTAATAGTAACCAGGATGAGTTATATTTTATTCTACTATCAATACTATTTGATAAGAATTCAACAACATTAAAGTTTTTATACAATTCCATATGTATAAAGTGGTAATTAAAATCATTATTGTTTTCTGCATTAAAAGCAAATATTGAAGAAATAAAAGTAATTATTAAGGTGTTTTTAATTATTATTTTTTTATTTTCTTTTAAAATTTCTGATAAATAAAAAGTTATTCCTAATAAGCAAAATAAAAATGACCATATATTATCTAAAGAGTAAAAAAAATTAATTGGAATTAATATAAGCAATAGTAAAAAAGAAATTATTATAAAACTTACTGTGTATGAATTTAAGAATGAAATACCAAAAATATCTAATTTATTTATTTTTAAATGGAAGCCAATAAATGATGAGCCTAATAAAATAAATATTAAAAATATATTTACATAACTATAAACAACATCAATCAAAAAATGAATACCTAAAAATACAAATTACAGCTACAAATCCATCAATGATATTTATCTTTTTTCCTTCATCATAATTTCTTCCATTATAACTAATTCCAATTTCAAAAAATCTTAATTTTTTTTTTGATAATTTAATTGTAATTTCAGGTTCAATTCCAAATCTTTTTTCTTTTAGTATAATCCCTTCAAGTGATTTTTTTTTGAATGCTTTATAGCAAGTTTCCATATCGGTTAAGGATAAGTTTGTTAATACATTAGTCAAAGTTGTCAGTAGGGCATTAGCTACTCTGTGCCAAAATAAGTTAACTCTAACAGGTCCATTTCCTCTGAATCTGGATCCATAAACAATATCAGCCTTATTTTCAATTATTGGTTTTACTAAAGCCTTATGTTCTTTTGGGTCATATTCTAGATCTGCATCTTGAATGATAATAATATCACCTTTAGATTCTTTAAATCCTCTTTGTAAACAAAATCCTTTACCTTTATTAACTTTATTAAATAAAATCTTAACATTTTTAATTTTTGAAATTTTGCTTTCAAGTATTTTTTTTGTTCCGTCTGTGGAATTATCATCAATAATAATAATTTCTTGTTCTTTGAGGCCATTCAATTTAACTCTTTTTACAATTTCTATAATTGTTTGTTTTTCATTATAGCAGGGTATTATTATTGAATATTTCATTAATTTAAAATTTTTTTATCATTTTTTATGGCGGAGAGACTGGGATTCGAACCCAGGAAGGGCTTGCACCCTTGTCAGTTTTCAAGACTGATGCGTTCAACCGCTCTGCCATCTCTCCGTTTAGTCTTAAATTAAGATATTTTTATATATTCATGAGATATACTTGCAACAATAATTACTTAGAATCTGAATAAAAAATGAATAAATTAATTATCATAATACTAATATTTTCCTTTAATTCTGTAGCTATCGCCCATGATGACAATAACTGTGATGTTTTAAAAAATTATGATTTTAGTCAATTTGATACGTGGAAAAAAACTGTTGTGCAAAATGCTTCTCAATACTCCCTTGATTCAAGTTTTGTAGCTAATCTAATAGAGCCTTATTCTGTAAATAAGAATGTTATTAAAAATGATAAATGCCAACCTGAATTTACTTTGACATTTTCTGAGTATCTTGAAAAAAGATTATCTGATTTAAGAATTAAAAATGGATTAAAAAAGATTAGTAAAATCAGTAATTTATTAGATAAAATTCAATCTAAATATGAAGTTCAATCAAGATTTATTGTTTCAATTTGGGGTTTAGAAACTGCTTATGGGGAAATCACAGGAAATTATCCCGTTATAGAGAGCCTGCTTACAATGTCTTATGACGAAAGAAGAAGGAAGTATTTTACGAAAGAGCTCTACAAATCCCTAACAATCATTAAGGAAGGTCATATTAATATTGAAAACTTTAAAGGTTCTTGGGCTGGAGCAATGGGTCAAAATCAATTCATGCCTTCTAGTTTTTTAGCTTATGCACAAGACTTTGATGGAGATGGTAAAAAAAATATATGGACTAATGAAGCTGATGCATTGGCATCTATTGGAAGATATCTTAAGGGTGTAGGGTCAAATAAGTGGAATGATGACTATACGTGGGGTAGGGAGGTTATTCCTCCATCCAACATCGAAACCTTAGAGCCAATACTTTTTATTAAAAGAACAAAAGGATGTCTTGCTATTAAAAAATTATCAAAAAAACTACCCTTATCAGACTTTTCAGATCTAGGTTTTTTGTCTATAGATGCTAAAAATTTACCTAGTATCAACCTAAATAGTTATTTAATTAAAATGGGTAGAGTCAAGTCCGACTATAGATATTTCATAGTTTACGATAATTATTTAAATATTCTCTCTTATAACTGCTCTAACTATTATGGATTATCTGTAGGTTTATTGAGTGATAAATTTAAATAATTCATTTATTATACTGTTTTTACTTACTTTATTATCATGTGAAAATGCAAATTATAGTAGATATATAAGTGATAAGGATTTTTTTAAAACTACTAGCACAAAAAATAATAAGGTTATTTCACAGTACAATTATGATTTCACCTATTCTGGTTCTGAAAAATATGAAATTAACGAAAATTTAGAAGATTTTGTTGTTTATCATAAATCTTTTCCTATTCCTTCTGTTTTAAAGATATTTAACCCTAATAACCTTAGTGATTATGAAATTGTAAGAAATGCCTTTATTGATTCAGGTTCGAATTTTTTTGAAATATCAAAAGTATTGAAGAGTAAATTATCATTAAATTCAGATGTTTATGTTGAATATTTAAAAGATGAATCTAAAAATCTAAGATCTGTTGAATTATCCAAAGAAACAAGCGTTGTTGATCTTAATACAAATGAAATTATTACCGAAGAAATCTTGGATAGACCTATTGAAATAAGTAAAAAGCTTGAAATAAATGATGATAAACTAGCTAAAATCAATTCCCTAAGCACTGAAGGTGAAACTACATTATTTATTTATATAGATAGTTACCCTGATTATTCAGAGGCAAGAATAAAAACTAATAAAATAAGGAACCTGGATCTTACTATCTCATCTCAAAATGGCTCTTTTGAAGTTTTAGCTGGTCCTTTTCTCTCTATTGATGTAGACGAGAGGATAGGTTTTCTATTAAATAACGGCTTTAATAATGCAGAAATATATCGTTAAATTCTTACTCTTAATTTTTCTATTTGTTAACTCAAATTCTCACGCTTTAGAATCTATTGCAAAAGAAGCATACTTACTTGATCTTAATACAGGGCAGGTTTTATTAGATTTAAACTCTGAATCTAGAACATTTCCATCAAGCATGACTAAAATGATGACTGTTTTAGTTGCTTTCGAAAAAATCTCTAAAGGTCAAATATCTCTTAATCAAAAATTTCTTGTCAGCAAGAAGGCTTGGAGGATGGGGGGTTCAAAAATGTTCGTAGAAGTTGATAAGACTGTTTCTGTCGAAGATCTTTTAAGAGGAATTATAGTTCAAAGTGGTAATGACGCTTCTATTGTTTTAGCGGAAGGAATTTCTGGTTCAGAGGAGGCTTTTGCTTCTGAGATGAATCTCTTAGCTCGAAAAATAGGCCTAAAAGGAACTAATTTTGTTAATAGTAGTGGTATGCCTGCTGATAATCATTATACAACAGCTAAAGATCTGGCTGTGATAGCTGAATACACAATTAAAAATTTTCCTGAATTTTATAAAATTTATTCTGAAAATGACTTCACCTTTTCTAATATCACTCAATCAAACAGAAACCCTTTACTTGGGAGTTCCGATGGTAATGATGGCTTAAAAACCGGATATACTAATGACGCCGGATATGGATATGTGGGATCTTCTATTAGGGATGGAAGAAGACTTATATTAGTTTTTAATGGCACAAATAGTTCCAAGCAAAGAAAACAAGAAGCCAATCGATTAATGGAGTGGGGCTTTAGTAATTTTCAGTTAATTGATTTTTTTAAAAGAGGCGATTTAGTATTTCAGGCCGATACTTGGCTTGGTAAGGATAAGAAGATAAATTTAGTTGCTCCCTCTAATATTTCTCTAGCGGTACCTAAAGCTCATTTAACTGATATGGAAGTGATAGTTCAGGTAATGGAACCAATCCCAGTACCAATTATAACAGGAGATGTAATTGGACAGTTAAAAATTATTCACGGTAAAACTGAAACTCTTTTTGATTTAATCGCCGAGAAAGATGTAAAACAAAAAAATATTATTTCCAAAGTATTTTCAGCTTTATATTACTTAGTAATGGGAACAAATTAAAATTTGAATGACAAAAATTATATCTTTTGAAGGATTTGAATACTCAGGTAAAAGCACCCAAATCGATCTTCTTAAAAAATTTTTTATAAAAAATAAAATTAAATCTGAATTTACTAGAGAGCCCGGAGGTATAAAGGATTTAGAAAAAATCAGAGAAGTAATTGTTAATTCTAGTTTTAGTAATAAAAGTTTAATTTTATTTTTTTTTGCTAGCCGATTTGAATTAATCTCTAAGATTGAATTATTAAAACAAAATAAACTTTATGTTTTTGATAGATATTTCGATTCAACTTACGCTTACCAAGGAAAAAATGCTGAAGATAAAAAAATTATTAAAAATTTGATATCATTAATTGATAAAAAAAGCATACCAAAAATCACTTTTTATTTAGATATTAATAAAAACTCACTATTTGAAAGAAAAAAAAGTAGATCATTTCAAAATAAATTTGATCAGATTTATTTAAATCAATACGAAAGAATAAAAAAAAATTATAATGAACTTACTAAATTGAAAATCGGAAATAGAAAATTTATTAAAATTAATGCAAATAGAGATCCTGATATAATTCATCAGGAAGTTATTTCCCATATAAAAAAATGCAAATTGATTTAATTACAAATAACTTATTTAACCTATCAGGTGGGAGCTTTATAGTTGAGTACAGAGAAGCTGATGATGTTGATATTATTAAAGAAAGTATTTTAAATACCTTCTATACAAAACAATATGAAAGGGATTTAAATTTTTTTGAACTATCTCCAGAAAAAGATTCCTTGGAAATATCCGTAAGTCAAATTAGAGAACTAAAGAAAAGATTTATTCATAAGGCTATTGAAGATACACCAATTGTCATTTTCAATAGAAATATCGCCTCATTAAATAATAACTCTGCAAATGCTCTATTAAAAATAACGGAAGAAACACCAGCAAATACTTTTTTTATTTTTTTTACAAATAGTTCTTTTAAAGTTTTAGCTACTATTAAATCCCGTTCACGTATTATTAAAATTGATAATGAAAATTCATTTACCTCAATTAAAGATTATATTTCTAATTTAAAAATAAAAAATGAAGATATACCAGAAAGTATTTTTGATCAGTTGTCCGAACCTTTTTTTAAAAAAGAAACCATTCATGATTCTCAGTTTTTCGATTGTATGAAAGCTTTTGATAAACATTCATTTTCAATTGCTTCAAATTTATATCTTAAAATTATTCAACATTTCTTGCATTCATCTATTGGAAATGAAGTTTTGTTCAAATATTTACTAAAACTACATTCGGACTTCCTTAATGATATTAATGAGAGTATTCAATTTAATACTATGACTAGCGATCTATTGGCAGTTTATTTCTATAGATTACAGTCTAATGTTTCAAAATATGCTCAATAGGTATTTTACAACACCAATTTATTATGTGAATGATAAACCTCATATTGGTCATGCCTATACTTCTCTATCTGTTGATATTCTTAAAAGATATTATAATTGCTTAGATCAGAATTGTTTTTTCTTAACTGGAACAGATGAGCATGGTCAAAAAGTAGAAAAAGCAGCTAGTGATGCATCAATAGATCCTCAAAAATTTACCGATTCTGTTTCTCAAAATTTTAGAGACATGTCCTCTCTTCTTAATCTTTCTAATGATGATTTTATACGAACAACAGAGCAAAGACATAAAAAATCCGTTCAGTCTTTATGGGAAATTTTAGAAAAAAATGATGATATCTATTTATCGAAATATTCTGGCTGGTATTCAGTTAGAGATGAAGCTTTTGTGGCTGATAATGAAATTGAAGAGAGGGGAGGGAAGAAATTTAATTCCTTTGGCTCTGAACTCACTTGGGTTGAAGAAGAATCTTATTTTTTTAGACTTTCTAAATGGCAAGATAAATTAATTAAGTTTTATGACGATAATCCAGATTTTATTGTTCCTAAATCAAGATCTAACGAAGTTAGAAAATTTGTAGAGTCTGGACTTAAGGATCTATCTGTATCAAGAACAACATTTAATTGGGGTATTAAAGTTCCTACAAACGATAAGCATATTGTTTATGTATGGTTGGATGCTCTGACTAATTATATTTCTGCATTAGGCTTTCCAGATACAGCTAATGATAATTATAAGAAGTACTGGCCTGGTATTCATGTCGTAGGTAAGGATATTATTAGATTTCACGCAGTATTTTGGCCGGCTTTTTTAATGGCTGCTGAATTAGAGCCTCCAAAGCAGGTTGTAGCTCATGGTTGGTGGACTAATGAAGGTCAAAAAATAAGTAAAAGTACCGGAAATGTTATCGATCCTCACGAATTAATTGATAGTTATGGTCTTGATGAAGTTAGATATTTTTTATTCAGAGAAGTGCCTTTTGGAAATGATGGAGATTTCTCTAGAGATTCTATCAAAAATAGAATTAATGGGGAATTGGCAAATAATTTTGGAAACTTAATTCAGAGAGTTTTAAGTTTTATAGTTAAAAATTTAGACCAAAATATTGAATTAACTGACAATAATTTTAAATTTAATACATTTGTGGATATATTGGAAATGAAAAAATCTTTAAATAAACACATCTCAGATTATAAATTCGATGAATACCTAAAAGAAATATTCGTATTTTTAAATAGTCTTAACAATTATGTTGATAAACAGGCTCCCTGGGCCCTTAAAAAAACTAATCCCGATTTAATGAAAGAAGTTTTAGCTAATATCTGCATATGCATAATAAGATTAACGCAATACCTTCACCCATTTATGCCAAATAAGACTATTAAAATCCTTTCACTTTTTAATCTAGACGAGAGTTTTAAATCTTTTTCAAAAATTGAAGAAATTTTAAATATGAAATCTCTTAAAATCAACCAACCAGAACCTCTTTTTCAAAAGATTGAATAATATTAAGCTAATAGATAGTCATGTAAATTTTGGCCATGAGCTTTTAGCTGAAAATTCAAAAAGTATTATTCGGGAAAGTATAGAAAATAACATAATTGGCATGTTATGTGTTAATTCCAATTTGCTTGAATTCTCAAATGATTTGAAGATCATTACAGATTATGACTTAATTGATATAACGATTGGGCATCATCCAAACTATGTTAATCAGATGAATATTATAGATATGGAGGCATTGTTAGATGAAAACTTAAGAGAAAATTCCAGAATTGTTGCGGTAGGAGAGACTGGTCTTGATTTCTACTATGATACTGACAAAAACAAACAAATTGAATCTCTTGAAATGCATTTTGAAAAAGCTAGTCAATTCAGTAAGCCAGTTTTAATTCATATGAGAGATTCTGAGGATGAGATTTTTCCTATATTAAAAAAATTTAGACAAAGAGTTCCTCAAATTTTAGTGCATTGTTTTACTGGAACTGATGAATTTGCCAAAAAATGCATAGATTTAGACTGTTATTATTCTATTTCTGGCATAATAACCTTTAAAAATGCTGTAAAATTAAGAGAAACTATAAAAAAACTTCCTATAAATAGAATTATATTTGAAACTGACAGCCCTTACTTAACGCCAGATCCTCATAGAGGTAAGGTAAACTACCCTAAATATCTTGAGCTAATATTGATAAAATATTGTGAAATTTTATCTCTGGATTTAGAGGAAATGGCCTCAATTTCAAATGATAATTACAATAAATTATTCAGTAAAAATAATTAAATAATGAATGAAATAAAAGTAACAATTCTAGGTTCGGGAGGAAGTTTTGGTGTCCCAGTATTATCGAACAGGTGGGGAAATTGTGACCCTAATAATAAAAAAAATATAAGAACTAGGCCTGGTGCATTATTTGAAAAAGATGGAAAAACCCTATTAATCGACACTAATCCTGACTTAAGGCAGCAATTAATCTCCAATAAAGTTAGCTCAATTGACAGTGTTTTATTTACTCATGCTCACGCAGATCATATACATGGAATCAATGATTTAAGAGCTATAAACTTAGCAAATAACCTTAAATTGCCTGTTTATGCAGATCAAAAAACAAAGGAAAATCTCTTAAATGCTTTCGAGTATATATTTGTAAGTAAAAATATGTCTCAATATCCACCCATTTGCGAAATAATTGAATATAAGGCTGATAATACTTATCAAATAAATGGTTTTAAAGTCGATGTAATTAAGCAAAATCATGGAAATATGGACTCATTAGGATACATAATTGACGATAAAGTTGCTTATAATTTAGATGTAAAGTTTTTCTACGATGATCAATATTTTGATAAAATTAAAGGCATAGATTGTTGGATAATTGGTTGTCTTAGATATGAAATTCATCCAGCCCATGCTGAGTATAATCAAATTTTAAAATGGATTGAATACGTTAAACCTAAGGTTGCTTATCTAAGTCACATGACGGCATTAATTGATTACGCGACCGAATATGAAAAGCTTAATAAAATAAACGTTTATCCATCATATGATGGTTGTGTGATTAACCTATAATACATATTATGCGACAAATAAATATCAGTAAAAAGAATATATTCCTTACACTTTGCGGTTTTGAAATAACTTGGTTTGCTTGTGTAATTGGAGATTATAAAGGCTTCCCTAGTTTGGGTATAATATCGGGTTTAATATATCTCATTTTATTTTTCTACTTTGCAATAGATAGAGTCAAAGCGATTAAAACATGCCTAAAATATTCATTATTAGGTATTATTTTTGACAACTTTCTCTCTTATTCAGGGCTTTATGTAATCAACTCGAGCCTTATGATTGGGCTCATTCCTATTTGGCTAGTTGTATTATGGATTAGTTTCTCGACTCTATTTGTCAATATTTTAATATTTTTAAAAAAAAAACGCTTTATATCCTTTTTAGCAGGATTTTTACTGGTGCCACCGACCTATTATGTAGGAATTGCTTTAGATATAGCTAAAAGTAACAATCTTTTTCTTACATGGGCGACTATGGCCATTTTTTGGGGAACTTTTTTGTATATTTACTCTAATACACCAAATAAGAAATAATAAATATCTAATTTTTAAGGTTTATTTTGGTCATATTCGCCGCCTTTTTTAAAAATAATTGCTGTCATAAATGTACCAAAAATTATTAAAAAGTGAGCAATCGCGGTAAATCCAAATACCACCCACGAAGTGAAGTATAGTGAGAATATAATGCACCACATCCAAGCTAATAACTGCATAAGTAAGTGTCTTAGACCTATATCTGGAATTTTACTTAGAGGATTCCACCTAGCGTCCATAATGCTATTATAAATATCGATAACTAGATCTTTCATATTCGTCCCCTCTTTAAAAAGACATTAACACATTAGTAGTAATATAATTATCTTTATTACGTGCGACAGTTCTGGCAAGATCATTAAAAAAATCTAATTATTGATAAATCTTACTTATATTTGTTTAATATCAATGATTATATTATAAAGCATAATAGAAATTTATTATTTTATTGATTTTTTCACTTAAATCCTTTTTTTTATAAACATAAATACTAAAAAGAACAAAAATAGAACGATTAAGAAAAGGTATCAAAATCCATTTTAAGAGGTTTTCAGGGGTTACTTATTGTTAGATAATATGTTTTAATACCAAAAAAAGGTGTTTTTTTAATTGATTTATAGTTTTTTTTTTCTATAATATATGATCTAAAAAATAACAAGAATCATCTTTTAGGCATTACTATTCCTTGTGTCGCAATTTACATTTTTTAAAATAGTTAAATAAAGCTTGAATGCCCTAACCTTTTTAAATACTAGATCCTAATACTCAATATTAATTAAGAAATAACAAAAATAAAAATGACTAATCCTGGCTGTTCCAGGTCTAAATACTAATATAATCAAGGTTTTTATGATTTTTAAATGGTATTTATTTACAAAATCAGCTCTTTTATTAGTTATCTGGAATTAGTAATAATTTTTGTAGTGAAATATTTTATTATTTATTAGAGTTTTATGGTAAATCTAATTGGGAAATTACAGATAATAAATTTCTAATCAATTATAAATTATTATGTAATATATACTGTAAAAACAGTTATTTAATATAAATATTTAAAGTTAATTGTAAAACAGATATTGATAAAAATACTAAAATTGACTGTTATCTTTTTGCAATAAATGATGAAATAAAATGGGATTTTGACGAAGTATCGTCTTCAATCGTTCTAGATTAAGATATTAATTAACGTAAGTTTAAACATGAGTTTTTTTTTATTCGTAAAAATATTTTTTATTTGCCTTTTTGGAGCAATGTCACCAGGCCCAAGTATGCTTGTAATTGTAAATAATGCTCTTAAAAGTAAATTAAATGGCTATAGGGCATCTATTGGACATGGATTTGGTATAGGAGTTTACGCTCTATTTGCCGTTATAGGATTAGAATTATTAACACAAAATTATTTTAATATTTTCATAGTTCTTAAAATATCTTCAATTATTTTTCTTTTTTATATAGGTGTTATTTCTATTCTAAAAAATGAAGAAAAAATAACTAAGAATAACAATTTTGATGATAGTAGTTCTGCTTTTATTGAAGGTTTTACTGTTGCTATATTAAATCCTAAAATATTTATTTTCTTTACTGCTATTTACTCACAATTTCTATCATTAGAAAATGATATTATTTTAAATTCCACCTTAGTAATAACTGCAATGTTTGTAGATATTCTATGGTATGTAATTTTAACTATTATAGTCTCATTAATTGGTTTAAAAAAAATTTTTGATAAAAAAATATTTTTCATAAAAAAAATTGTTGGTTTTTTATTTATTTTGATAAGTATAGCATTAATGATTAATTTACTTTTATGAATCCTTATCTAATTACAATTGACAAGATATTTAAAAGATATCCTGATGTAGTAGCTAATAACAATGTTTCTTTTAATATAAGAAAAGGTAAAATTCATGCTCTTTTAGGTGAAAATGGGGCCGGGAAATCTACAATTGTTAAAATTTTATATGGGCTAGTAACTCCCGACTCAGGTAGTATTTTACTAAATAACCTTGTTATAAAATTTAAAACACCCTCAGAGGCAAGATCCAATGGTATTGGGATGGTTTTTCAGCACTTTTCTCTATTTGAATCTTTAACTGTTTCTGAAAATTTAATTTTAGGTCTTGAGGAAAAAATCTCTTTTAAAAAATTGAAAGACAAAGCAATAGAAATTTCAAAAAAGTATGATTTATTGTTAGATTTAGACTCCCCTATTAGTAATTTATCAGCAGGTGAAAAACAAAGTGTAGAAATTGTTAGAGCTCTTTTGCAAGAGCCAAAAATTTTAATAATGGATGAACCTACATCTGTCCTTACCCCTAATGAATCAGAAGACTTATTTTTAATTCTCAAAAAACTCACGGACGAAGGTAAAACAATTTTGTATATAACTCATAAGTTAGATGAGGTTATAAAAAATTGTGATGAAGTGACTATTATGAGGAATGGAAATGTTATTACAACATGCAGCGCGGAAGGAGAAACGAAAGAAACACTAGCAATAAAAATGCTTGGCTATAGAGTTAACTCACCTATAACTGATTACAACTCAATTAATGAAGAAGTGTTGTTTCAAGCTATCAATCTATCTAAATCATTTAAGGATCCATTTTCAACAGATTTAAAAAATATTTCTTTCAATGTAAGGCAAGGAGAAATTTTTGGTATTGCTGGAGTAGCTGGTAATGGACAAAAAGAGCTTATGGAATTATTGACAGGAGAAAACATAACCAGTATCCAAGGAAAAATAATTTTTGAAAATGAGGAAATTACAAAATTATCAACTAAGAATAGAAGGAGATTATCTATTGGCTTTGTTCCGGAAGATAGACTTGGTCATAGTGCGGTTCCTGAACTTTCTTTAAGTGAAAATATATTACTAAGTCAATTTTTAGGAAATGATTTTTCCAAAATGGGAATATTGGATTTTAAAAAAATAGATTCTTATACAAAAGATGTGATTAAAAAATTTAACGTCAAAACTCCAAGTGAAAAAGTTTTTGCTAAAAATTTATCTGGAGGTAATTTACAAAAATTTGTTATTGGAAGAGAGGTAAACTCTAAACCTAAACTGCTCATTATCTTTCAGCCTACTTGGGGAGTTGATACAGGAGCTGAGTCTTTTATTAGACAATCTTTAATTAAATTATCAAAAGAAGGAAGTTCTTTGATTGTAATTTCTCAAGATTTAGATGAACTGATAGAAATCACGCATCATATTTCTGTAATTTCTAATGGCATTTTATCAAAACCTTTAGAGACAAAAAATTTAGATATAAAAAAACTTGGAATGATGATGGGAGGAAGTATTGATTAGTATAGTGCCTAGAGGAAGTAGTTCTCAATCAATGTTTATACTCGCTCCTATTTTTGCAATTTTTCTTACTTTATTTTCTGGTGCGATTATTTTTGCTTTCATGGGTTATAATCCTTTCGAAGCTCTTAAAATATTTTTTATATCTCCTATTTCTAATGCATACGGCATATCAGAACTTTTTATCAAAGCCACTCCCCTAGCTTTAATAGCAGTCGGATTGTCATTTTGTTTTAAGAATAACATTTACAATATTGGAGCTGAAGGACAGCTTACTATGGGTGCAATTTTTGGAGGTGGTGTTGGAATTTTTTTTCATGATGTGAGTTCTTTTTTAATTTTACCAATGATGATTATTGCAGGTGGTATTGGTGGCGCTTTATGGGCTTCAATTCCTGCTTTATTAAAAATAAAATTTAATACAAATGAAATTTTAACAAGTCTGATGTTAACTTATATATCATTACTTATTTTAGATTATTTAGTCGTTGGACCCTGGAGAGATCCTGATGGTTTTAATTTTCCAAAAACAAGGTCTTTTGGCGAGTCAGGAAGAATGCCAATACTCTTCGATGGCTTAAGGATTCATTTTGGATTAATTATCACCTTAATTCTTTTGGCTTTATCTTGGTTTGTATATTCAAAAACAATGTTCGGATATCAATTAAAAGTTTCTGGTTACAGTCCTAAAGCAGCAAGATTTGCTGGTTTTAATAAGAATTTTTTAATATTTTCTGCCTTTGCTATTAGTGGTGCTTTTGCTGGTATTGCTGGCATAGGAGAAGTTTCTGGACCAATCGGATTACTCTATAGAGATATATCCCCTAACTATGGTTTTACAGCAATTATTGTTTGTTTTCTTGGTAGATTACACCCACTAGGAATAATATTTGCTTCCCTTATTATAGCTTTAACTTATTTAGGCGCTGAAGATGCTCAACTATTTTTACAAATTCCTGCTTCAGTAGGATTTGTGTTTCAAGGACTTGTATTATTTTTTTTATTAGGAACAGATTTACTTGTAAACTTTAAATTAAGGTTAAATTCTCTTAATGGATAGCTCTATGATCCTTGGAATTATTAATATTATTATAATAGGAACTACTCCTCTTATTTTTGCTGCAATCGGTGAACTTGTTGCTGAGAAATCAGGTGTTCTAAACTTAGGTCTTGAGGGAATGATGTTAGTTGGCGCTGTTTCAGCTTTTGTAACTTTAGTAATAACGGGTAGTTATTTTATGGCTTTAATTGTTTCTTTAATCTCAGGTTTATTAATGTCAGGTTTTTTTGCTATTTTAGTTCTATATTTAATGGCCAATCAAGTTGCTTCCGGATTAGCTCTTACGATTTTTGGAATTGGAATTAGTTCAATGATTGGAAAAAATTATATTGGCACACCTATAGAAGGCTTAAGTCCTTATTTTTTTGTGATTATATCTTTTGTTATTGTGATTTTAGTTGGATATTTTTTTAAAAAAACAAAAACTGGACTTATAATCAAAGCAGTTGGTGAGTCTCATAATTCCGCTCATTCATTAGGTTTTAATGTCATAAAAATTCGGTTTTTATCTATCCTGTTTGGTGGAGCGATGAGCGCATTGGCTGGTTTTTATATATCTATTTGCTACGCACCAATGTGGCAAGAAGGAATGATAGCTGGTCGAGGTTGGATAGCATTAGCTTTGGTTGTATTTGCAACTTGGAAGCCTGAAAGAATATTATTGGGAGCTTATATTTTTGGCGGAGTAGCGATTATGCAAATGAATTTACAAGCCTTTGGCGTTAAATTTCCAGGTCAATTTTTTAACATGATGCCCTATTTAGTAACTATTATTGTTTTAGTGATCATTTCAGGGAATAAATTAAGGATTAAATTATCTGCACCAGCCTGTCTGACAATACCATTCAATAAAAACCAATAGGTTATCCACTTTTTTCTAATTTTAATCCTTTAGTATTCATTTCATTAAAATATAAATAAAATAGGTATTTAAATATTGAGTATGAAAGAAAAAGAATTGTTTTTAATCATTAAAAACTTAGATTTCTTGATTATTTTAAAAAAAGGATAAATTATGACAAAACAACTAAAATTAATATTATCCCTAGTACTATTGGCTGTAATTATTGTTGGTGGCTATTTTGTTACAACAAATAAATCAGGAGTAGAATCTAGTGATGAGAAGAAAATTGGATTTATTTACATAGGCCCTCCAGGAGATCACGGTTGGACTTATATGCATGATCAAGGAAGACAGTTTATGGAAAAAGAACTAGGAAGCTCCATATCTACAACCTATATCGAAGGTGTTCCTGAAAATGCTGATGCAGTCAGAGCAATTAGAAAACTGGCTGAATCAGGTCACGATTTAATATTTACTACATCTTTTAATTATATGGATCAAACTTTAGAAGTTGCTAAAGAATTTCCTGATGTAAAATTTGAACATGCCACTGGATTTAAAAGAACAGATAATGTTTCAACATATGCTGCAAGATTTTATGAAGGAAGAACTGTTATAGGTCATATTGCTGGTAAAATGACAAAATCTAATACTATTGGATATATTGCATCATTCCCAATTCCTGAAGTTATAAGAGGTATAAATGCTTTTTATTTAGCGGCATCTAAAGTCAATCCTGATGTTAAACTAAAAATTATTTGGGCTTATACCTGGTATGATCCGGGTAAAGAAGCTGATGCGGCAAATACCTTAATCAATCAAGGTGCAGACATTATTGTTCAGCACACTGATACATTTGCACCATGTCAGGCAGCAGAAAAAGCTGGAGTTCTAGCTTTCGGTCAAGCTTCAAATCAGGAAGAATTTTGTCCAAATGCACATATGACAGCTATTGAAGATATATGGGGTGATTATTATACAGCAAGAGCAAAAGCTATAGTTGAAGGTAATTGGTCTTCTATTGATACTTGGGGTGGAATGAATACAGGGATGGTAAAAATGTCTCCTTATAATGAGAAAATTCTACCAGCAGAATTAATTGCAGAAGCTAAAGCCTTAGAAGAATCAATTAAAAATGGAAGTACACATTCATTTGAAGGGCCTATTTACAACCAAGCGGGCGAATTAGTAATTGCAGAAGGCTCTGTAGCTGATGACGGAATGCTGGCTGGTATGATGTTTTATGTACAAGGCATAGAAGATCAGGTGCCTCAATAATAATTAATTTATTAGTGCCCTGCTTATTGACAGGGCACTAAATAATCTTAATTTAAAATCATGTCAGATATATTTATTTCAAACGAAGAATATAATTCAAAAATTGAACAACTAGCTATTAAAATTCACAATGATGGCTGGGATTTTAATCAAATAATTTGTATAGCAAAAGGTGGATTAAGAGTTGGTGATGTATTAGCTAGAATATTTGATGTTCCTTTGGCGATACTATCAGTGGAATCTTATAAGGGGGATGGCGTAAAAAATAAACGAGGGTCTATTACCTTTTCACGAGATTTAGCTAAAACAACTCCAAATATTGGTTCTAAAGCAATTTTAGTTGATGATTTAGCGGACTCAGGTGTGACGCTACATAAAAGTAAAAAATGGTTAGAGCATTTTTATGGTTTTTATTTTGACGAACCAATGAGAACTGCAGTTTTATTTTATAAAGAAGTTTCTACTTTTCAACCCGATTATTATGTAGATCACTATAAAGATTCACCTTGGATTCATATGCCTTTTGAAAGATATGAAGAAAAAGATATTATTGAAAAATTAATAAAAGAAAATCAAACTTAAAAAATTAAAATTATTCTGATGATTTATGATGCTTTTTTCTCTCATTAGCATCTAAATATTTTTTTCTTAATCTTAAACTTGAAGGAGTTACCTCTAACAGTTCATCCGGATTAATATATGTCATCATTTCTTCTAAAGACATAAGTTTAGGAGGAGATATGGTAACAGCATCATCTGTTCCAGATGCTCTAACATTAGTTAACTGTTTTCCTTTTAAAACGTTAATCTCAAGATCATTATCGCGATTATGTTCACCAACAATCATACCGATATAAACAGGAGAATTGTGCTCTACGAACATAATTCCTCTCTCTTGCAACTTCCAAATAGCGTAAGCTACCGCTTTACCAGTCCCGGTAGAAATTAAAGCACCACTCCTTCTACCTGTAATATCTCCTTTAAAGGCACCATAGGAATGAAAGACTCTATTAAGCACTCCAGTTCCCCTGGTCTCAGTTAAAAATTTATTTTGATATCCTATAAGACCTCTAGAAGGTGCAATAAAAATAATCCTAGTTTTACCCGCACCAGCTGCTCTCATGTCAGTCATTTCACATTTTCTTTGATTCATTCCATCTATAACAGAACTTGAATATTCTTCATCAACATCAATTGTGACTTCTTCAAAAGGTTCAGTTTTCTTTCCATTTTCATCTTCCTGAAAAAGTACTTTAGGTCTCGATACTGTAATTTCGAAACCTTCTCTTCTCATAGTTTCAATAAGAACTCCAAGTTGAAGTTCACCCCTACCGCCAATTTCAAATGCGTCTTTATTGGAATTTTCATTAAATGTAATAGCAACATTGGTTTCTGCTTCAGCTAAAAGTCTATTTCTAATAACGGTTGATGTAACTTTTTTACCTTCCGTACCAGCAAAAGGTGAATCGTTTACCATAATCGTTACTGACATTGTCGGGGGATCAATTGGAGTGGAAGGAATTGGAACGCTTACTTCTAGAGAGCAGATTGTATCTGCAACAGATGCATTTGTTAAACCGGCGATACAAACAATATCTCCAGTATTTACTTCTTCAACAACAATTTTTTTTGTTCCTTCAAATTTTAATAATTTTGTGAGTCTTCCTGTTTCAATAATTTTTCCATCTAGACTTAAGGCTTGAACCGGATCATTAATTTTAGCGGAACCTTGTTCAACTCTACCAATTAAACATCTACCAATATAAGGGTCAGATTCAAGAAGAGTGGCTAACATAGCAAAAGGTTTGGTAGTATCTACAGTAGGTTTAGGAACATGCTTGAGAACTAAATCTAGTAAGGGTGATAAATTTTTTCTATCATCTTCTAATTCATTTACACACCAACCATCTCTTCCTGATGCATATAAAATTGGAAAATCTAACTGTTCACTTGAGGCATCTAAGGAAACAAATAAATCAAAAACTTCATCAACTACTTCTTCAGGTCTACTATCAGATTTATCAATTTTATTAATAATTACTATTGGCCTTAGGCCCTGTTTAAGTGCTTTTCCTAATACAAATTTTGTTTGTGGCATTGGTCCTTCTGCAGCATCAGTTAGAAGTATTACTCCATCTGCCATCTGTAAAACTCTCTCAACTTCACCACCAAAATCAGCATGACCTGGTGTATCTATAATATTAATTCTTGTTTCGTTCCATATAATTGAAGTTGGCTTCGCTAAAATCGTAATCCCACGTTCTTTTTCCAAATCATTAGAATCCATCATTCTTTCAGATGTTTCTTGATTGTCTCTAAACATACCACTTTGCTTCATGATATTATCTATAAGTGTTGTTTTACCGTGATCAACGTGAGCAATAATAGCTATATTACGAATTTCTTGAACTGACATATAATTTTTAAAATCTCTTTTCTAATTTTTGTTTAATAATTTGTTTTTGGCTTCAGTAATTAAGTTTGATAAATAATTGTTACCATCTTTATCAGGATGAAACTTCTTCATCAAGCTATAATATGCTTTTTTTATATCTTCATTAGAGGCCCCTTTTTCGAGACCTAAGATAGAATAGGCATTAATTTCAGTTAATTCATAGTTATTTGATGATTGGTTTTGAGAAAATCCTGATTGAGCCATAATCATTTTTAATAAATTATGGCCCTTGAGGTCATTTTTATTTAATTCCCCCATCAAAAGATCTTTGTCTTTCTGTAAAAGTGAAGAAAATTCCTTTCCTATAAAAGAGCCTTTTAGAATTTTGATATTGACTAGCTTTGAATTTAGATCAATTTTAAAATTTAAATAAGACGTAGAAAAACTTGGGCTAAATTTTTTACCAAAAGAAGAGCGCGAAAAAAGATTTAATATGCTTAATAATCCGGTAATTTTTCGAAAAAATAATAGTGCTGGAGCTAAAGCAACAGGAAGAAAACTTAATTTACCGGTAAATATTAAAAAAAGACCGATTATTATTATAAATAATATAATCATATTTCTTTTATTTTTAGGATTTAATTTACTACCAAATAAGAAATAAAAAATTAAAAGAAAGCAAAAAAATATTATAAGAATTTTACCCATTAATTTGAAGGGATATTTGTTCTAAGCGCTTAGTTCTCCCACATCCTTTTTTGTAATAGTTATATCGAATAGGATTTTTGATATAATAATCCTGATGATAGTCTTCTGCATTATAGAATTTATCAAAATCTAGAAGAAGAGTTTTAACTTTTTGGTTATATAAATTTTCTATTATCGAAATATATTTATTACTTAAATTTTTAATATTTTCATTACTTATAAAGATAGCGCTCTGATAGTGATACCCCCTATCACAAAATTGTCCATTACCATCAAATGGGTCAATGTTGCGAAAAAAAATATTAAAGATCTGATCTATACTTATAATTTTATCTTCATAAATTACTTCTAGTGCCTCTATATGACCTGTGCCCCCCCGAGAAACTTCTTTATAGGTAGGATTAATTATATGACCTCCAGAATAACCAGAAATTGCTGATATAACACCTTTTTGATCTTGGAAAGCTTCTTCAAGACACCAAAAACAACCTCCGGCTAAATAAATTTTTTGTTCTTCTGAATAAGAATTATGGACAATAAATATAAGAAAAAAACAAAATAAAATTTTCATAATTAAATCGCTTTTATGTATTCATTTCTTAATAATAATGCAATTGGGCCAGATTTTCCTCTAGCAATGTTTTTCCCATCAATTTTAACTATAGGCATAACAAAATTAGAGGCATTTGTCATAAAGACCTCATCAGAATTAAATAATAATTTTTTTTTAAAAATCTTTTCTTCAAAAATAAGCCCATTTTTTTTAATAATACTAATCAATTTATATCTTGTACATCCGTTTAATATTTTTTCCGTTAGAGGGTGAGTGATACATTTTTTACCTTTAATGATCCAGATACTAGAAGAATTACCTTCTGTGATATTATTCTTACTATCGAATAGAATAGCCTCATGACATTTCATATCTTTAGCTTTATTAACTGCCATTACATTAGCTAACAAAGAAATACTTTTAATATCTGGTCTGAGCCATCTTATGTCTGGATATGTAATAACAGGAACACCTTTTAATGATAGCTGGTCATTAAGTTTTAAATTTTTATAGATTGAGTATATTATAATATTTGGTTTCAAGTTATTTGTATATTTATGATCTCTTGGATTTTGATTACCTCTGGTGATTTGAATGTAAATTATTCCATTTTCTAATTTATCTTTTTTTTGAATTTTATTTGCTATTTTCAAAATTTCTTCAGAAGACAATTTAATTTGAATTTTAATTTCTTTGAGTGATCTTTTTAATCTTTTAAGATGAAGGTCAATATCGACGAGTTTACCTTCATAAACACCAATTACTTCATATATTCCATCTGAAAACTGAAGACCTCTATCCGTTATGCTAATATTAGCTTTAGATAAAGGTAAGTACTTTCCATTTAGATAACAGGTTGCCATGTTTATAGAGGTTGGAATATACTACACTTGTGAATCAAAACAGAAGAGCTTTTTTAAAAACATTGGGTTGTACTTGCTGCGCTCCTATTCTGCTGACTTCTTGTGCGCAAGTGGCTATTACAGATAGGCGTCAATTATCCATATATCCAGAATCTATGATTAATCAAAATGCTTACAATGCTTATCAAAACATTAAGAAAGAGTCTAAACTCAGTATAAATAAGCTACTTAATCGACAATTAAATACTGTGGGAAAAAGAATCACTAAGGCTGTGGAGTTTTATTTTTCAAATTTAGATAAATCTAAATCTCTAGATAATTTTGATTGGGAGTTTATTTTAATCGAAGATGATACTCTTAATGCTTGGTGTATGCCTGGTGGTAAAATTGCTTTTTATACAGGTATACTTGGTGTTACTAAAGATGAGGATGGAATGGCTGCAGTTATGGGACATGAAATAGCTCATGCGGTTGCTAAGCATTCTGTAGAAAGAGCCAGCCAAGCAGTTTTATTAAATGTTGGGACAACTATATTAGACAATATTTTAGATGGCGCTCTTAGTGCCAGCAGGGTTGATGATTATATCGTTCAATTAGGTATTAATTTGCCCTATGGGAGACTCCAAGAATCTGAGGCTGATTACTTAGGGTTAATCTTTATGACTTTGGCAGGATACGACAATAGAGCAGCAATTGGAGTTTGGGAAAGGATGGAAGAAGCAAGTAAAGGCAGAACTGTGCCAGAATTTTTATCAACTCACCCTACTCCCGGTAATAGAATTAAAAAAATTCAAGAATGGATACCTGAAATAAATGGAAAATACACTTAATCTCAGTTCCATTTTAATATTTATTCTATAAATTAAATTTTATAATGGTTTTTAAGAAAAAAAAAGTGACTAAAAAGGCAGTATCTAAATCACCTAAGACTCAAGATGCAAAAATTGCTAATTTAGAAAAAAAAATTGATAAACTTTACCTTAAGTTAGATGGGCATATTAATAAAATTGATGGTGTTTATGCTAGATTAGAATCTAATTTTTCAGGTATTGAAAAACTACTTTCATTTTTTAGATTAAATAAACGTTAAATTTTTCGAGTATTTAAGTAATTTGAAATATCGAAATTACTAAAAGATTTTCTATTGTTAAGAAATTTAAAATAACTATCTCTCACTTTTGTTGATATTTCATCTACTGCATAACTATCGATAACAGATTCAACATTTTTACTAGCTTGAATAATAATTTCTTCAGGAACCTTCTTAAATAGAACACCGAGTGATTTAAGTTTTTCAATAGCAAAAACTTCTTTATTCATGAAATCAGATAGCATTTCTTGGTTTTCTGCCTGACAAGCAGTTTGTATTATTGATTGATGTTGGATAGATAGATTGTTCCATTTATCAAGATTAAATCCGAGAGAAATAGACACTGTTGGTTTTTTAAAATCTGGGTAGTAACAATACTTAGCTACTTTATAAAAACCAAAAGCTAAATCCATCACAGGATTAGACCAATCTGCAGCATCAATAGCACCACTAGAAAGTGAAGGTAGTATATCTCCACCAGGTAGATTAACAGGTGTTGCTCCTAATGTTCTAAGAAGATCTCCTCCAAATCCAGGACTTCTAATTTTAATTTTAGAAAAATCATCAAGATCATTAAATTCATTTTTAAACCAACCAAATAAAGTAGTTCCAGTATTACCAACTAGGAAGTGTTTCATATTAAATTTAGATCCGAGTTCATTCCATAAATCCTGTCCTTCATTTGCATAAATCCATGAATTAAATTCATCAGCCGTCATGCCAAAAGGTACGGATGCAAAAAATGGATAAGCTTTGTTTTTACCTGTCCAATAAAAATCTGCGGAATGATACATATCGGCAGTACCTGAAGATACAGAGTCAAAAACACCAAAAGGTGGCACTAATTCACCTGCTGAATATACGTTTATTTTAATTTCATCATTAGAAAGTTTTTGTATTCTCTTTGCTAGCCTCTCAGCTCCAAGGCCTATTCCTGGAAAATTAGCTGGCCAAGAAGTCACTAGACTTAATTCAATAGAAGTTTGAGCCCTTAGTACTGAGGGTGAAGATAAGGCAACTGAAGCAACAACAGGTATTGTTGCTTTTTTTAAAAAATTTCTTCTATTTATTTTAGACGATATCATTATTTAAAATACTATAATGAAAAGAAACAGGTTTGTCTTTAAACTTAAAAGTACAGGAAAATGAAAGAAATAAACAAATTAGTAATATTTGAACTTTTATAGACATAAATATACATTACACCAGAATGGATATTAATACGAAATTATTATTTGATAAATTATCGCATCTAGATATCAATTATAAATTATTTGAACATGAAGCGTTTTTCACCGTTGAGGAATCGAGTAAACTTAAGAGTGAATTAAACTTACAAGGAGCACATACTAAAAATCTTTTCTTAAGGGATAAAAAAAGAAAAATATTTTTATTTTCCTGTATGGATAATACGGATGTTGATTTAAAAATTCTTAAAAATATTATTCCTGCACAGGGAAATTTATCTTTTGGCAGTCCTGATCTTTTAGATGAAAAACTTAAAGTAAAGCCAGGCTCTGTGAGTCCTTATGCATTGATAAATAATTTTGAAAAAGATGTGTCATTTTATATTGATAAAAATATTTTAAATGAAAAATTATGTAATTTTCACCCTCTAATTAACACAAAAACTATTCAATTAGAAACAAAGGATTTTATCAAATTTATAAAAGAGATTACTCACTTAAATGTAATAGACTTCGATAATTACGAAATTATTAATCTCTAAAGTTTATATATTGAAGTGGAAGTTTAATATCCGCTGATTTTAATACATCAATCATGTCTTGAAGGTCGTCAATTTTTTTACCAGTAATTCTAACCTCATCACCTTGGATAGAAGATTGAAGTTTAAGTTTGGAGGACTTTACTAAATTAGTTACTAATTTAGCATCTTCTTTTGAAATGCCATTCAAAATTTCAATATGCTGTCTTATTCTATTTCCAGATGATGTTTCAGTGTCTTTAATATGAATAAATTTAGGATCTATTTTTCTACGGACTATATTGTTTTTAAGAATATCATTAAATTGAGTAAGTTTCGTCATATCAGCTGTATCCATTGTAATAAGAAATTCTTTTCTTTCTATTGTTGAGTTTGAATTTTTAAAATCAAATCTATTATCAACTTCTCTTTTTGTATTATTAATGGCATTATCGATTTCTTGTAAATCAGGTTTAGATACAACATCAAAAGAAGGCATAACAATGAATAATACCATTTTTCTCTTTATAGCAACACTTTTTTGTTGGTCCCCTACTTGGTATATAATTAAATTTCAACTTGGTGTTGTAGATCCTTTGGTTTCTGTTTTTTATCGATTTTTTCTTGCTGCAATTATTTTAATAATTTTCTGTTATTTTAAAAATATAAAATTTAATTTTACCTTAAAAAATCATTTCTATATTTGCTTATTGGGAGTTTTACTTTTCAATATTAATTATGTTCTCTTTTATATTTCTACCCAATATCTAATTAGCGGTTTAGTTTGTTTGTGTTTTTCCGCATTACTTTTAATGAACATTTTTAATTATTTTATTTTTTATAAAGAAAAACCTTCTTTGATGACTGTATTTAGTAGCGGTTTTGGTTTAATTGGTTTGGTGATTATATTTAATAAAGAAATATTTAATTTTGATTACAAGACCGGAACATCTTTCGGTATATTGGTGGGATTAATAGCTACTTATATAGCTTCTCTTGGTAATATCGTTTCAATTAAAAATTCTAAAGACAAACTCAATGTAATATCTGTTAATGCATTGGCTATGCTTTATGGATCAATTTCTTTGTTTGTTTTCTTAGTAATTACTAAATCAAGCTTTAATTTTGAGATTACAACTGCCTATATAAGCTCTTTACTTTATTTATCCATTTTTGGAAGTGTTTTAGGTTTTAGTTTCTATTTAACACTTATTAAAAATATAGGTCCTAATAACGGTTCATATATTTCTGTTATAATGCCATTAATGGCTCTAATAATTTCAACTTATTTTGAGAATCTTGAATGGACTTTTACTTTAATATTTGGTGGTTTATTAATTTTAATTGGTAACTTTTTTATTATAAAAAGTTCTAATTAAAAATTTTACCATCCACCGTCATCATCTTTTAACTTTTGTGAAACAGATTTAGTTAATTTTTTATTCATAACTTTCCAAATGCCAGTCCCAGAGGCAATAATTTGGTCATTACAAAGAACTTCTGCTTTTATAAAACATAGAGAATTTGTTTTTTTCTCAACTATAGGCTTAATGATTAACTCATCTCCGTTAGATGCCGCTTTAATAAAGTGAGTGGTCATAGATATGGTAACACATGGGTTTTTTTCAAAAGCTAAATAAGAAGCATTCCCCATAGTGTTATCTAATAATGACATTAAGTAACCACCATGAGCGTAATTAGCTGAATTTAAATGTTTGTCTAGTACAGTTGTTTTAAAGACAGGTTTCCCGTCTTTAATTTGCATTAGCAGGTCCCCTAAAAGGACACTATAATTAGAATTTGAAATTGACTTCCAAGACATTTATGACTTTATAGACTAAAGAAATGATTTTTTAAAATGATTTATGATCTTATTGTAATTGGAGCTGGTTCGGGTGGTGTGAGATCTGCGAGAATAGCATCTTCTCATGGGGCAAAAGTAGCTATTGTTGAAGGTAATAAATTTGGTGGTACTTGTGTTAATGTTGGCTGTGTGCCTAAGAAACTTTTTTATTATGCCTCTCAGTTTCATAAGGATATGGAAAATTATTCATCTTATGGTTGGGATTTAGGTTCCTCAAAACTTAATTGGAAAAAATTTATAAAGAAAAAAGATAATGAAATCAATAGACTAAATGAAATATATAAAAATATTCTTATCAAAAATAAAATCACAATAGTAAATGGATATGCCAGTTTTGTAGATAAAAATAGCATTAAAGTAGGAAAAAAAATCTTAAAAGCCAAAAAATTCATTATCGCTACAGGGGGCAAGCCCAGGATATCAAAAGAATTTAAAAGTAGTGTAAATTCAAGTGATGATATTTTTCAATTGCCTCAATTACCCAAAAAAATGACTATTCTTGGCGGAGGTTACATAGCAATAGAGTTTGCATGTATTTTTTCGAATCTGGGAGTAGAGGTAGAGGTTATATATAGAGGAAATAGTATTTTAAAAGATTTTGATAAAGATCTAACTAAAAGGCTCCAAGAAATAATGAAAAGAACAAAAATTAAGATTCATATTAATTCTGAAATCAAAGATATTAAAAAAATTGCTAAAAATAATTACGAAATAAAGCTTAATAAGAAAAAAATTAAAACTAATTATATTTTATCAGCTATTGGAAGAGTTCCTAATGTAGAAAATCTAGGTTTAAATAAAGCTAAAGTTCAAATTAATGACGATGGGTCTATTAAGGCGAATAGAATCTTTCAAACAACTAATGAAAATATTTATGCTATAGGCGATGTTCTTAATTACATAAATTTAACACCAATGGCTATTAGGCAGGGGCATTATATCTCTGAAAAACTTTTTAATAAAAAAAATCTCCAGTATGATTTTAAAAATGTACCTACTGCTGTTTTTTCATCACCTCAGCTTGGTACTGTCGGTTTAACATTGGATGCCGCGAAATTAAACCGAATAGATTGTTATGAGCTTAAGACCGAATTTAAATCTATGAAAAAAAGCTTTAGAAAAAATGATAAGGATACTTTTTATAAACTTGTAATTGAAAAAAATACAAAAAAAGTTATTGGCGCTCATATTTTGAGTGATGATGCTGGAGAGTTAATTCAACTTTTAGGGGTGCTGGTAGTGTCTGGAGCAACAATAGAAGACTTCAAGAAAACTGTGGCTGTCCACCCTACTTCAAGTGAAGAATTAATTACAATATGAAAAATAGGTCATACAAATCTCAAAGCAATAATCAAAATAGTTTCATGCCTGAGTATATGGGGATGAATGGCTGTATAGCTACACATTCCAACTTATCAGCGCAATCAGCATTTATGATTATTAATAATGATGGTGGTAATGCTTTTGATGCTGCGGCTGGCGCAATGCTAGTTGAAGCGTTAGTTAATCCTCAAATGTTTGGTTTAGGCGGTGAAAGTATTATGATAATTAAACCACACAATAAAGATGTGACTGTTTTAAACGGTAATACCAAGTCACCTAAAAACTTTAATTTTATCAATCTTTTAATGCAAGGATATAGAGAAGTTCCTGATTCAGGAGTCCATTCATCCGGAGTTCCCGGTGTATTCTCATCTATTATAAAACTATTAAAATTTCATGGTAAGTTAAATTTTAGAGAAATATCTAAGTATGCCTATAACTATGCAAAAAATGGTTTCCCAATTCACCCTGGGTTAATTTATCAAGAAAGAAGTGGTTTAAAGGATCTTGAAAAAAGAATTAAAAGTGAATTCATCAATACAAAAAATTTATACTTACCTAATGGAAAAATACCACAACCTTATTCTATTCAAAAAAATAAAAAATTTGCAGATTTTTTAGATTTTATAAATAATTATGAAAGAAACCTAAATCTAAAAAGATCAGACGTATTTGATAAACTGCATGACTGTTTCTATAAGGGTGATGTTGCAAATACAATTATAAAATATTCAAAAGAAAAAAATGGCTTTTTGGAAAAATGTGATTTTGAGAATTTTTCTTCTTACTTTGAAAAACCTATAAGTAAAAAATTTGGTAATCACACTATTTATAAAACAGATACTTGGGGACAAGGAGTCACTAGCTTAATGATAATGGCAATGGCTCAATCTAAAAATATTCACTCTCTAGATAATGAAAAAAACATTCATCAATTTATTGAAATACTAAAACTAGTATTTGCTGACAGGGAAATGTATTTTTCAGGTAATCCAAAAAATAAAGTAAAGGCTTTAGATCTAATTAAAAATTCATATTTAAATAATCGACTTAAGTTAATTAAAGATAAAGCCTCAGATATTTTGATACCTGGAGACCCTTTAAATAGCAAATCTATATTGCCGATTAGTAATGAACTTAAGCCATGGGGCGCAGGTACGGTCCATATAGATATTATTGATAAAGAAGGTAATGCTATATCTTGCACTCCTAGTGGTGGGTGGTTAAAGGCTAATGATGTAATTAAAGACTTAGGTTTTCCTCTCAATAATAGGCTTATGACATTTTATATGAGTAAGCCAGAGCATATTAACTTTGCTCTTCCTGAAGCTCAACCAAGAACAACTTTGAGCCCTACCCTATGCTTGAATAATAAAGATAAAGAAATTTTAGTTTGTGGGACGATGGGAGGAGATGCTCAGGATCAATGGCAATCACAATTCTTAATGAATTATATCTTTAATAATCAATCATTAACTGATTCCTTAAATATGCCAAGAATTTCCTCTGAACACTTTCCAGCTTATTTTCATCCTCATGATGGCAATAATAAACAAGTTTTATTAGAGGAAAGATTGAAAAACTTTATTAAACCCCTTAAAAAAAGAGGACATAGAGCTATTTCTACAACTGATTGGAGTGAAGGTTTTTTATTATGCGCTAGAAAAAAAGATAAAATATTTGATGCATATGCAGATATAAGAAGTTATAAAAGTCAAATATTTCAAGCTCAAGCATTAGCATGGTAAAAACAAAAATTGATGACATTGTTAATGTCGTAAAAAAACTTAGGGATCCTAAAGGTGGATGTCCTTGGGATATAGGTCAAAATTCAAAATCGCTCGCTAAATACACCTTAGAAGAAGCCTATGAGGTTGTGGAAGCCATAGAAATCAATAAAAAAGAGGAACTTAAAGATGAACTAGGCGACCTCCTCTTACAAGTTGTCTATCATTCAGTCATCTCTGAAGAAAAAAAACAATTTAATATCCATGATGTGATTGAATCTAGTGTAAAAAAAATGAAATTAAGGCATCCTCATATTTTTTTAAATAATAAAAATATAAAAACTGTGAGCGACGTCAATGAATTCTGGGAATATCAAAAGAAAATAGATAGAAAGAAAAAAGGAGCAAAATCTGTTTTAGATGGCATTAGCGAAACATTACCAGCTGTAACAAAAGCTACTAAAGTTCATAAAAGAGCTGCTCAAGAAGGTTTTGACTGGCCTACAACTGAAGCCACAATTAAAAAAGTCAAAGAAGAGTTAAAAGAATTAGAAATTGAAATTAAAAAAAAAAATAAAAGCAAAATTGAAGAAGAGTTGGGAGATCTATTTCTTTCTTGTATTAACTTATCAAGAAAATTAAAATTAGATACAGAGACTGTAATAAGAAAATCAAATAGAAAATTTGATAAAAGATTCAGAAAAATGGAAAAAATAATGAATAAAGATAATTTAGAATGGAATATAAAAAATTTAGAGAAAACATGGCAAAAAATAAAATAATAATTTTAATTTTAACTTTAATATTTACTATGAATTCGGTTCATGCCTATGAAATTAAGGAATTAATAGAAATTCTATATAAGAAAAACCAAACAGAATCCGTATTCTTTTATGATAATAAAATTAACGAATTAAATATTAAAAATAGCTATTCTTCTTTTTATCCTAGTGTGAGTTATTCGAACACAACCTCTGACACTGAAACAAAAACAACAACCTCTTCTTCAATATCTTCTAATACTCATAGCTTAAGTGTTAATTTAAACCTGTATAATGGTGGATATAGAGATCAAAATATAATTGAAACAAGTAATAAAAACTATGCCAATAACTTTCTTAATGAATATAAAAAAACCTTATTAATCAAAGAGTTAATATTGGGTTATTACAATCTGAAATCACTAAATGAATTGAAAGAAATATCTAAAAATAATATTAGTTTTTATTCAAACAAATTAAAGGAAGCTGAAATTCTTTTTGAAGCAGGAAGGTTATCTAAAATAGATTTATTAAATTTTAAAAGTTCTAAAATGAATTCCGAAAATAATTTATTTGATGTCACTAATGAAATAGATAATTTAATGCTTAAACTCTCCAATTTATTAGATATGGATATAAAATCCAATGAAGTTCAATTAGATTACGATGTTGTTATCTCTGAATCTTTAATTAAGAAAAAACAGCTGTCTGACTTAATGAATTCTTCTTATGGCAAATACTTGTCTTTTATGGAAAAGACTTACTTACCTGAGATGAAAAAAAATAAACGTGATTTATACCCTAGTGTTGATTTGGGATATAATTACAGCGATACAGATAAATTTAGCTCGACAATTGGAAATAGAAGCTCTTCTTCTGTGTCTTTAACATTAACGATACCTATCTTTAATGGTTTTAAAAAGGAAAATGATTTTGATATCAAAAAATATAAGTATGAAAAAAAAATTTTAGATCATAAAGAAATGGTGAAAAATTTTTATACTGACTATAAAATTAATTATAATAATTATAATAATACTTTAAATAAAATTAATTCACAAAAAGTAATTGTAGAAAGCAATCAGCTTAAATATAATGGTAGTAATATACTTTATAAAGCTAATCGTATAAATGTGAATGACTTAATTGATTCACAGGCATCACTTGACCAATCTATTAATGTATTAAACCAGTTAGAAATTGATTTAAAAAATTCAGCAATGAATATCATCATATATAATGGAGAATTCCATAAAATTATAAAGTAATGGATTGGGATAGACTTAAAACTTTTTATCATGTCGCCTCAGTTGGAAGTATATCAAAAGCAATTCCTGTAATTAATTTAAGTCAATCGGCTATTACTAGACAAATTCAATCGCTTGAAAATAGCTTAAAAACAAAACTATTTAAACGTCATACAAAAGGATTAACATTAACAGAGCAAGGTAATATCCTATTTGAAGAAACAGAAAAAATATTTATTGATCTCAATTCCTTAGAGAGAAAAATTATAGAATTTAAAAAAACCCCTTCAGGAAGTTTATCTATTAATACTACTGTTGGTTTTGGCTCCATGTGGTTAAGTCCACGTATTAATCAATTTGTTCAAGACTATCCTGATATTAATTTAAAGCTAAACTATTCTGAAGATGAGCAAGATATGCTTAGACAGGATTATGATGTAGGTATATGGATGAGAAGACCTAAGCATTTAGATTTAATATCTAAACATATAGCGACACTTAAATATCATATCTATGGTTCTTCACAATATGTCAATGAGATGGGAATGCCTCTAAGAAGGTCAGAATTATCTAAGCACAGATTGATTACCTATGGATTGAAAGGTAAACCTTCTCCGTTATCGGATACTAATTGGTTGCTGAGAACTGGAATAAAAAAAGGATCTCCTATTAGAAAACCTCATGTTACTATTAATAACTTATATGGTTTATTAGTAGCTGTTGAGACGGGAACTGGACTAGCCGCATTACCAGACTATATGGTTCAACATAAAGCCCATTTAGTTAAAATTTTGCCTGAAATTGAAGGGCCTACTTATGAGGTTCATATGGTTTACCATGAAAACCTCAAAGGGAGTCTTAAAATTATAGCTTTTAGAGACTTCTTGATAAAAAAAATAGATGAGTGGAGATTTTAATAACCTTTTAAACAATAAAATTAATATTTAATGAATAGATGGAATTTTATTCATAAGTCATTAGATTTATTAAGATAAACACAATGCATAAGTTATTTAATATTTATAATTTTACAAAATTTCATATTGAAAAAGGTAATGGCTCTTATCTTTTTGATAGTAAAAATAAAAAATACTTAGATTTTTCAGCTGGAGTAGCTGTAAATTCACTAGGATATAATCATCCAATTATAAATAATTCCATTAAAGAGCAATTAAAAACAGGCATTATGCATTTATCAGGATCTCAACTACATAAATATAAAATTGATCTAGCCAATACACTCTCAATAAATTCTAATAAGGGTGATGTTTTTTACTCTAATTCTGGTGCTGAAAGTATTGAAACTGCTATTAAAGTAGCAAGATCAATTGGTAGTAAAAATAATAAATCACAAATTATAAGCATGACTTCATCATTTCATGGAAGAACTATTGGCGCCCTATCTGTTGGATATAATAAAAAATACAAATCTAATATAGGCCCTATACCTGGAGATGTTTTATTTTGTAAATTTAACGATTCACTAGATTTGAAGAAAAAAATTAATCCAAAAAAAACAATAGCTATATTAATTGAGTTTGTTCAAGGTGATGGTGGTGTTAATATTTGCACAAAAGAGTTTGCTAAAGCAATCCAAGAAATTTGTAACAAATATAAAATATTATTAATAGCTGACGAGATTCAAGCAGGAGCTGGAAGAACTGGAAAAATGTTTGCATATAAAAATTACTCTGTATCACCTGATATTATTACGATGGCTAAAGGACTTGGTTCTGGAATACCTATAGGAGCTACTGTTATAAAAAAAAATATTAGTAAAGTATTTCAAAAAGGGTTCCACGGGTCCACCTATGGTGGAGGAATGCTACAAACAAGAATAGCATTAAATGTTTTTAATTTTATTAATAAAAAGCCATTTTTAAATTCTATTTTATTAAAATCCAAAGTGCTAGAACTGAAACTAATCCAAATTCAAAAAGAACATATGGATAAAATTAAGGAAATTAGAATAATAGGACTTATTTGTGGAATTGAATTTTATGATCCAAAATTTGCAAACTTTTTGTTTAAAAATTTAATAGATAAAGGTTTAATTACAACACTTGTACAATCCAATACTATTCGGATCACACCTCCACTAACGATCACAAAAAGTGAAATTCTCTCTGGAATTAAAATATTATCTAATAGTCTAAATTCTTAGATTGAAAAACAGTACCTATTCCATCTTCAGTTTCTAATTCAGTTAAAAGAGCATCTTTAATTTGACCGCTAATAATATGTATTTTATCAACACCTCTATTCACTGCGTCTAAAGAGTTTTCAACTTTGACTGCCATTCCCTCTTTAATAATTTCTTTACTGATAAGATCGGACGCAATTTGATCATTTATTATAGAAATTCTAGAGCCATCATGGTTTTGTACATAAGGGACATCAGAGATAAAGACTAATTTGGAAGCTTTTAAATTAACGGCTAATTCTTTAGCTATGGTATCTGCATTAACATTCAGAACATCGCCATTATTTTTATCCAATACTAAACTAGGCATCACAACCAAATCATGATCTTTGAAAAGTTTTTGTATTTCAAGTGCGTCTATCATAGACACATCACCCACTAGTCCGAAATCAATATTATTTTTAATTTCTCTTTTTTTTGCAATAATGAAATCTTTTTTAGCAATAGGAATAGGAAAACTTCTGATATTATATTTTGAACAAAGAGAAAAAATATCAATTAATATTTGACCTGAAATTTTTTTAGCAGCCTCTATTTCAATAGAAGTAGTAACTCTTCTACCATTAATTTTTGTAGATTCAGTATTATGAACTTCTTTGATATAATCATCTAATTGCCTTCCGAACCCAAAAACCAATACAACTTTCAGCTTAGTTATAGTTGAAATTAATTTTTTAATATTTTCCACAACATTAGAAATATTTTCCTGATTATCACAAATTTTACCACTTACCTTGATAATCAAAGTAGAGTTTTGAAGTATCGACTGATAATAATTTTCTTTTTTAATCATTTTTATAAATAAAAGGGTATTAAAGACCCTACCCCCTCATTAATTGGTAAATTGTGCATTAAGTTAAAGCACTCAATTGCATTTCCAGAAGCCCCCTTCATTAAGTTATCTAAACTAGCTTGAATAATAACTTTATTAGCAGCGCCTTGTGTAATTGAAATATCACAGTAATTAGACCCGACAACATTTGTTAAATTTACCTGATCTTGAAGTCTAATAAAACCATCTTTGGAAAACTTTGAGTAAAACTTAGATATCAAATCTTCTAATGAATATTTGATATCTAATGTTAAATGTGCTGTAAGGAAAATACCTCTAACAAAAGGTCCAGATGTAGGAACAAAACTTAAAGAATCTTTTAAATTTGGATAAGATTGGATGATTTCTGCTAAGTGCCTATGTGTATTAATGCCGTAAGAAAACATATCTTTAGATCTAGTTGAGTGATGGTTTTTGATAGTGGGTTCTTTACCACCTCCACTAGAGCCGGTAATCGCATTTATAGATGCAGAAGTAATAACTTCACTAAAAGGCAATAAAGCTAATTGGGTGCATAAAGCAAAACAACCTGGATTTGCAATATTATGTGCACTCTTAATGTCTTCAGAATTTTTTTCTATAAAACCATATGTGAATTTTTTTTGAATATTTTCATCCATATCATGATTATAATATTGTGAATACAATAACTTATTTGATATTCTTGAGTCAGAACTTAAATCAATTATTTTAACTTTTCCTAAAAGTTGCTTAACATAATCATAAGATTGTCCATGAGGTAACGATAAAAATACACAGTCTAAATTTTGAAAATCCGAAATATCCGATGAAAGAGTTTCATTTAAAGAAGTATTCATTAAGTGCTTAAATTCATCTTCTATTAAAGCATCTCTTTTAAAAATAGATTTAATTTTAATATGAGGGTGAGCTTTTAATATTCTAATTAGCTCTAAGCCTAAATAGCCATTTGCCCCTATTATTCCAACATTAATCATCAGATTTAACCTTATTAATTATTTTAGCAAAAATATTAGCATGGTTGGCATTATTATAAATATTTAGATATTCTGACTTAACTGGTCCAAATTTAGATAAAGATTCACGAAAAGCTGTCACGTTATTTGTCACTGGACCACTAATGATAATTAAGGAGTCCTTAAAGCCGAAATCATTAAGATTTTCTAATATATTAACCGCTCCAGAAACATCATAAGCACAAATTACAATAATCTTAATATTTTTAGAAATTTCTATATTTTCAATGATTTCTTTAGTCCCATACTGACCATGATAGCCATCGCCCAGTTCAATAAAAACAATATCATTGTCTTTAGAAGCCTTATTGACAATAGATACTGAAGATTCAATGACTTGTTCTTGATTTATAAGACATGTACTAGGCAGTCCGTAGTCTACAAAATCAAATACACTATTAGCTCCACTGTCCTCATAAGAATATAAGTCTTTTTGAGAAGCTGTGCCAGCAAGTTTACAAGCACTTATTTTTTCAATATAATTAGATAAGGATTTAATCAAAAAAGAAGTAACGGTAGTTTTCCCTGAATCAATGCCCGTACCAAGAACGGCAACTAATGGCTTATTAATATCTGAAATATCTTTATCTATCGTAATAAAATCTTTTAAATTCAATAACTTACCAGAAGTATCTGATACAGAACCTAAGAGTTCACATTCAGTTGCCGAACCTAATAAAACATTATGATCTTTACTTAAGCCAATAACGCCACCAAGGTTAAGAAGGTTAATTTTATCAAACTTATTTAACTCTTCAGGCACATACCCGCACATACCTGTAGATGCCAACCTGTTACCAAGAACACCGATAACAATATCACCCTCTGATAATTCCACATTTCTCCCTGAAGAAAGTTCTAATTTATTATAATTTTGATTAACAGAAATGACTTTAACTGCAACAATAGAGCCAATTTTAGAAACAACATCGTCAGCAATGTCGTAATTTGCTATGCTGTTTACATGCTTAAGCACCGAACCTATTTTTTTAGTTTTAATCATTTTGGGTTGTTTTTTATATTACCATCAAAAATATAAGCAATACTTAATTTAATTACAGAAGCATTTTCTTTATATTTTTAGCGGCTTGCCTGATCCTTTGTTCATTTTCAACTAGTCCAATTCGAACAAAACCCTCTCCATATTCACCAAAAGCTATACCTGGAGCTACAGCCACATGAGCTTTAGTCATCAAGTCTTTCGCAAATTTCAGTGAGCCTTTTTTTTCATATTTTTTAGGTATAGGTGCCCAAGCAAACATACTCGCCTCAGGTGATGGAATATCCCATCCAGCTCTCCCCATAGATTCAATCAAAGCATCTCTTCGACTTTGATAAATACTTCTAATTTCTGAAACACATTTTTGAGGACCATTAAGTGCTGCAGCAGCAGCTACCTGAACAGGAGTAAAAGCTCCATAATCAAGATAAGATTTTATTTTTGTTAAAGCACTAATTAATTTTTGATTTCCAACAGCAAAACCAATTCTCCATCCTGCCATAGCATAAGTTTTAGACATAGAAGTAAATTCAACAGCTATATTTTTTGCATTCTTGACCTGAAGGATAGATGGCGGGGGTTTACCGTCAAAATAAATTTCAGCATAAGCTAAGTCGGAGAGAATATAAGTTTTATGTTTACGTGCAATTTTAACAACCTCTTCATAAAAATCTAAACCTACAACTTGTGCTGTTGGGTTAGAAGGAAAAGAAACAATCAAAGCAACAGGCTTTGGAGAAGAATGTCTGATAGAACGATCTAGTCTTTCTAAAAATAATTCTGGATTAAAAATACCATTATCCATAGTAGGTAAATGTCTAAGGGATGCTCCAGCAATGATAAATCCGTAAGGATGTATCGGATAAGAAGGATTAGGAGATAATATAATATCACCAGGAGACGTCATCGCTTGAGCTAAATTAGCTAGACCTTCTTTTGATCCTAAAGTCACTATCACTTCTTTCTCGGGATCTAAGTCGACATTAAATCTTCGCTTATAATATTTTGATTGAGCTTTTCTTAAACCTGGAATTCCTCTACTGACTGAATACCTTCCAGTTCCAGGTTTAACAACAGTCTCTTTTAATTTTTCAATAATATGTGAAGGGGTTGGCATATCGGGATTACCCATTCCAAAATCAATAATATCTTCACCTTTTGATCTTAATTCTGCTTTAATACGGTTTACTTCTGAAAAAACATAAGGTGGTAATCTTTTAATACGATCAAATTCTTTAGACATAAATATTAATATAATAAATTTATTTAATTATCATATATTTAAAATTATTAAGTTAAGTATATTTAATAACAATATTAATGAATGAAATTAAAAACCATAACTACTATCTAATAATTGAACATTTGATTCCTACCCTAATGGTATCAGGTATATATTTAAGTCTTTATAGTAATATTTATATCTTATGCTTGATAATATTTTTTGGTTGGTTAATAGATCTTGATCATTTGTATGACTATTTTTTATACTTAAAAATTACTAAAGATAAGGCTTCATTCAAATATTTTTTGACTGGGAAATATTTTAATTTTAATAAAAAAGTATATGTAATCTTACATTCTTATGAGCTTTCACTATTATTTATTTTAATAAGTTATATCTCAAGTAGAGAAGAAATTTATTTTATATTTGGATCGTATTTTATTCACTTAATTCAAGATCAAGTTAGAAATAAACCTAAAAAATATGGTTATTTTATATCCTATAGATTTTATAATAAATTTTCGTTAAAGAGCTTTTGTAAATAAGTTAGTCAATATATGAGCAGCAATAATTAGTAATCATATGTACTTTTACTTTAAAAGAGCTATTAGCTGGAATTTCAAAAGAATTATTACTTTTGATAAGAATCCATTCAGAAGTATTAGCTATAAGAACTTCTAATTCACCAGTTGTAATATCCATAATCTCCTTTTTAGATGTATTAAATTCATACTCACCTATTAGCATCAAGCCTAATGTTTTAATGGAACCATCAGATAATGTAATATTTCTACTTGTAACATTGCCATCAAAATACACATTGGCTTTTTTATTTACTGTTGCGTTCTTAAATTCCATTACAATTTAATTAATATCATAATTAGTAAGTATTTAAATATATAAATTTAATAATGAGGTGGAAGTGGGTCTTCTTCTGTTTTAAATGAGTCGGAATTATTTACAAGACTTTCCATTTTGGATATAAGTTTATTAATTTCTTTTTTTTGGATAACTATTTCTTTTTGTTGAGAATAAATTTCATCACTTAATTGAGATACCTCATGTTGCAAAAAAGTAATTTGTTCTTCTAATTTTTTTATTAAATCTTCCATTTATTCCCATTCAATTGTAGAAGGAGGTTTCGAGGTCACATCATAAAGTACTTTATTTACTTTCGGTACTTTATTAATAATTAGAGTCGCTACTTCTGATAAAGTTTCTATTGGGAAATTTGTAACATTTGCAGTCATTCCATCAACTGAATTAATACACCTTAAAACACATGTCTCTTCATATGTTCTTTCATCCCCCATCACCCCGACTGAACGAACGGGGAGTAAAACGGCAAAAGCTTGCCATGATAAATCATAAAGATTGTGCGCTCTTAAGTATTTAATGAATATCTCATCAATCTCTCTAAGAGTATCTAATCTTTCTCCAGTTATATTACCAATACACCTGATACCAAGACCGGGTCCAGGAAAAGGATGTCTTGAGATGAAATCTTTATTTAATTTGTAATAAAGGCCTAGTTTCCTTACCTCATCCTTAAAAAGCTCCTTAAATGGTTCTATAATCTTAAAATTGATGTCTTTAGGAAGTCCCCCAACATTATGATGAGACTTAATTGTTGCAGATTTACCTCCATGATAAGAATTACTTTCGATAATATCTGTATAGAGAGTTCCTTGTGCTAGATAGAAAGATTTTTTTTTAAGACTTTTTAAGTAGTTATTAAAAACATCTATAAAAAGAGATCCAATTATTTTTCTTTTTCTTTCTGGATTTTTAACATTTTTAAGTTTTTTGACAAAAATATTTTGAGCATCAATGACATTTAATTTTAATTTAAAGGATTTAAATATTTTACGAATATTTGCTTCATCGTATTTTCTTAATAAACCATTGTTAACAAATACGAAATGAATATTTTTAGTATTAAGATGTTTTGATAAAGCAAAAGCGAGAACGGTAGAGTCTACACCTCCAGAAACAGCACAAATAATATTAGGGTTTTTTTCTTCAATAGAAAAATCTAAATATTTTTTAACGTTATTGTTTAAATTAGTATCAGTCCAATTTTTTTTTAATTTACAGAATTTAAATAAAAAATTAGAAAGAATATTTTTACCATTTTCAGAATGTGTAACTTCAGGATGAAATTGTAACGCATAAATATTTTTATTATTAGTTATCGCAGCAATAATATTATTTTTTGTTTTAGCTATGATTTTAAAATTTTTTGGTAATTTATTTAAACTATCACCATGAGACATCCATACTGTCTGATTTCTAGGAGTTTTATCAAAAAGAATGTTAGAGGCTAAAGTTTCAATAGTAGTATTTCCGTACTCTCTATTATCTTTCTTTACAATTTTACCACCCAGTTTGTGAGCTATATATTGAAAGCCATAGCAGATACCTAATATTGGTAATGTGATTTGTGAGATATCAACTTTAAGTGATGGAGATTTTTTTGAAAGAACAGAGTCAGGACCTCCCGATAGAATAAGTGCTTGATGATTATCTAATACACTTAAGCTATTTAGATATTTGGGTGGTTGAATTTTACAAAATAATCCTAATTCTCTAATTTTTCTTCCAATTAGATGTGTGTACTGTGATCCAAAATCAATAATTAAAATTGATTTAATCAATTGGATCGATAATTAGGAGCTTCTTTTGTTACCTGAACGCCGTGAACGTGACTTTCATTAATTCCTGCATTTGTAAGTCTTACAAATTTAGCTTTTTTTCTTAACAATGATAAATTTTCAGAACCGGTATAACCCATACCTGACCTTAATCCTCCTGACATTTGAAATAAAACATTAGATACTTGTCCTTTGTATGGAATTCTTCCTTCTATACCTTCCGGAACAAGTTTGGACGCTTCGTTCATCTCATCTTGAAAATACCTATCCGCACTCCCTCTAGCCATTGCTCCGAGTGAACCCATTCCCCTATAAGACTTATATGATCTACCTTGAAACAAGAAAACTTCACCTGGGGACTCATCTGTACCAGCAAATAAAGAGCCTGCCATTATGCAATTAGCTCCTGCAGCTAAAGCTTTAATTACGTCTCCTGAATATCTTATACCGCCATCAGAAATCATGGGAATTTTAGCTCTATTAGTAACTTTTGCGATATCTAATAAAGCAGTAAATTGAGGAACTCCTACTCCAGAAACTACTCTAGTAGTACAAATAGATCCGGGACCAATACCAACTTTAATAGCATCAGCTCCTAATTTAATTAAATCTTTAGCGGCCTCGGGAGTAGCAATATTTCCAACAACAATAGGTGTTTGGATTTTTTTTCTAATTTGCTTAAAGGCATCTAAAACTAATGATGAATGTCCATGTGCTGTATCTATAAATAAAACATCCACTCCAACTTTATCAAGATCAATAGCTCTTCTAAAATCAATTTCTTTTGTACCAATGGCAGCACCTACTAATAATTGACCATTTTTATCTTTTACAGAGTGAGGAAATTTTTCACCTCTTTGAATATCTTTGACGGTAATCAGGCCTATACATCTGTAATTATTATCAACTACGACTAATTTCTCAATTCTATTTTCTTGTAGTAACTTTTTAGCTAAACCAAACGAGGACATCGCTGATGATTGTGTCTTTGTCATTGTAATGACTTTTTTAGTCATTAAATCCTTTACTTTAGTTTTCGTATTCACAATAAAACGAACATCTCTATTAGTGATAATTCCTTGTAAAATATTATTTTGATCAACTACAGGAAATCCTGAAATGTTATGCTCTTTCATGACTGTCATCACGTCTTCTATAGTATTGTTAGGTTGCATAGTAATAGGATTGTAAACAATACCCGCTTCAAATCTTTTAACTTTTTTTACTTCAGAACATTGAGTTTCAATATTAAAATTTTTATGAATAACACCAAGACCGCCATTTTGTGCCATTGCAATAGCCATTTTTGACTCTGTCACAGTGTCCATAGCGGCAGATAAAATAGGCATATTAAGTTTAATATCTTTAGTTAAGTTTGTTGAGATGTCTACGTCTTTAGGTAGAATTGATGATTTTTGAGGTGTTAATAAAACGTCGTCAAAAGTTAGATATTCTTTTACTGAAGCCATGGTCAATCCTAGATTTTTTTAATTTAAAATCAAGATAATTTAGAAATAAGTTAATTTGTTTATTTGAAATTACTTTATGTCAGATAGTTTTTTTCCATCAGCTCTAACAACTTCGAAAGAAAAAGGATCAACTTCATCAATACAGCCTAAATTAATACCCATCTTAGTTTCATCACTTCTAGTATTATGATGAGTATAAATACCACATTTTTTACAAAAAAAATGCTTAGCTACATTAGTGTTAAATTGATAAAGACTTAAATGATCTTCACCTTTTAATAAAGTAAAATTTTCTTTTGAGATAATTATCATTTTAGCATTTCTTCTAATGCAAATAGAGCAATTACATTGACGAATATTTTCTAAACCACTTTCAACTTCAAATTCAATTGATTTACAGTGACAGGAACCTTTATGTTTCATAGAAATTATAATGTTGATTAAATGTACTTAGTCAATGACTAAGAGCTTCAATATGTTCAGGGTGAGTTTCACAACAACCACCAACTATAGAAGCGCCATTCTTTAGCTCTTTTTCAACAAAATATTTAAAAATTTCAGGAGTAAATTCTAATCTTAAGCCTAATGCTTCATTTGGATTAGAATTAGTAGCCTTATTCCAATCATCAGGAATATTTTTAAACGCATTGACTTTAAAGCCATAAGGTATGTCTAAAGATTGTAAATCTGGTAAGATTTTCTCATAAGTTTCTGGTGAAATACAAGCTCCCATAACTCCCATAATATCGTATTGATTAATAATAGATTTTATTTTGGTTATATTCTCGCCACTTGGAAGAAGACCATTTTTTTTGAAATGAGCTCCAACTAAAATAGGTTTATTAAATTCTTTAGTGGCTTCAAGAGCTATATGAATTTCATCAATACTACACAAAACGTCTAAATAAAAGAAATCAGAATAAGGGTTTAAAATATTGGCAGTTTTATAAAATAAATTTTTCATTTCTTCTTTAGTTTGATAAATTTCAGACATGTAAGTTTCACCTTGAGTTGGAAGAGATCCTCCTATTAAAACTTTTTTTCCAGATTTTTTAACTGAATTTAATGCAATTTTACCTGCAATATCTAAAAGATAATTCTTCTTATCTAAAATATTATTATCCTTAAGTCTTCTATCTCTAACAGTAAAATTATTTGTAATAATAGCCCCACATCCGGCTTTTATAAAATCTAAATGAGCTTCCTCAACTATATTATGCTGACTTTCATCAATTAGAGCTGATGCAGACCAAAGAGATCCATTAGGCTTCATACCTCTTTTAAGAAGAGCTTGTCCCATCCCGCCATCTAGAATTAATTTATGATTCATAATTTCTTAATATTTATTATCATACTAATTAGAATTATGAACTATGTAACTAAGGTCAAAACGCGCGCTTTCTATTAGTTTAAAAAATTAATATAGTGAATTTATATGACGAAAGCTCAAGACAAGTTAGATTCTGAAACAACTGACGCTACTGATATCAGTAAGCCCTGGGATAAAGATAACCAAGCCTGGTGGGATTGGTATGTCAGTCTTGCGGAAAATGACTTTAAAGAAGAGGCACTGATCAATGCTGAACCTTTACCTAATATTGAAATTCCCAGTAACAAAGAGATTATCTCTGAACTGGCCGAGCCTTATTCTTTAACAAATGATCAAATTGCTTTTTTTAGAAAAAATGGTTTCATTAAACTTAAAAAGGTTTTTTCACCTGGAGCCGTGCTAAAACTTCGGGCTGAATTGATCAACCTATTAAAAAAAGAGTTTGATGTTGATCCAGATAAAGGAGCACATGAACGATTCCTTAGTCTTGAAATGATCTGGCCTGACAACTCATTACTACGTGCCTACGTATTATCGCCACGTCTAGGACAAATTTCAGCAGATCTGCTCGAAGTACCTGCAGTTAGACTTTACCATGACAACGTTCTTGCAAAACAAGCCGGTTGTGGTCGAACTCCATGGCATTTCGATGACCATCATTTTCCATTAGATACTAATGACGTAGTTACAGCTTGGGCACCAGTACAACCAATCCCACTTGAGATGGGACCGCTCTCTTTTGCCTACCCGCTTGACATCCACAAGCTAGTTAATGCTGTTACATTTGAAAAAACTGGCACTGGCTATGACCGTGGGGTATCTAAAATTTTTGCGCAAAATAATGTAACCGTAAACGAAACTCCATTCGAGTTGGGCGAAGTTAGCTTTCACCACAATTTAAATTTTCATACTGCCTCACGGAACCGTACTAATCGTAGCCGGGTAGCTCTAGCCAATACTTATTATAGAGATGGAGCGCGAGTGATTAATGCACCCACAATGGTCTCTGGTGACTGGCAGAAATTTATGCCAGATGTAAAACCGGGCGAAGTGGCTGCTAGTCCCCTAAACCCAATTTGCTGGCCAGTTAAAGATCAATTATGAAAGATATCAATCTAAAGTGTAGACTTCAGATACTTGGGATAATTAATTGACATTATTTTCTAAGTCCTCAAAAAAAAACAAAAATATAAATGATCAGAGTGGATTAAAATCGTTCTGGACCGATAGTCTTGCCCGCAATCAACAACCAGATGGTACGGCATTACTTGATCATTTAAGAACAGTACATCAAGAACATACAGGTTTTACTGAGGCGTGCGCAAGCACATGCCGCGATGAGGCTGGACGTAATAGTTATGAATGGCTGGCTGAAATTGTACCTGAAAATGAAAGTGTCAGTGTATTAGATCTTGCCTGTGGATCAGGACCATTATTAAAAATCTTAATTGATCGCAATAAAAAACTGCAATTAAAAGGAGTAGATATGTGTCCTGAAGAATTAGCACTTGCTAAGGCACGTCTGCCAGACGATGCAGTAGATCTTATTGAATCAAAAGCACAAGATTTGACATCAATCAATGATAGTTCAATTGACATAGTGCTATGCCATTGGGCTTTAACATTAATGGACCCTATTGCTCCTGTGTTAAATGAAGTCCGTCGCGTACTGACGGCAAATGGTCGATTTGCAGCATTAGTCGATGGACCCATGAATGCAGCACCTGGGTATATTGATGTTCACGACTTAATTTACGGATATGTACAGGATGAACTACCTGGGTATGGCGAGATTGATTTAGGTGATCCAAGAATACGTGGAACAGATAGCTTAAGTAGTCTTGTGCGTGAGACTTTTCCAGAAGCAAATGTAACTGTCGAGACTAGTGTTGTATCTATGGAAGGACCCGTCACTAAAATAGCAGAAACTGCTGCAGGATTTTTTTATGCTGCATTCATCTTACCACCAGAGATCCATAAAAAAATGCTTTCAAAGTTGTCTAACCTACTCGCTATATCAAAAGAAAATTTAAATGCAGAAAGACAAGGACGTTTTGCAATGCCAATCAATCGTCTTTTAGTGGTTCCTCATTTAAAATGAAAACATTTTTAAAAGAAGTAAGTCTCGGTTTAAGTAAAAAAAATAAGAAGCTAAGTTCTAAATGGTTTTATGATTTTCATGGATCAAAACTTTTCGAACAAATTACTAAATTAGATGAATATTACCCAACACGAACTGAAAGAAAAATTTTAAAAGATAATAAAAATGAAATTGCTAATAAGATTGGTAAGAGCGCAGTTTTAATTGAACCAGGTGCTGGAGATATCAAAAAAATAGCTATCTTTCTCAATAGCTTAGATAAACCAAAAAAATATATACCACTAGATATTTCAGAAGATTACATAAATAAAATATCCCAAAATTTTAAAAAGAAATTTCCAAGAGTGACAATTACTCCCAAAGGATATGACTTTTCAGCAAATAATAAGCTACCTTTTAAAATCAATTCATCAGAAAATATTACTATTTTTTTTCCAGGATCAACTATTGGAAATTTTGAAACAAAAGAAGCAATACAATTTTTAAAAATGTTAAAATTAAAATTTAAGGCTAAAAAAATTATTATAGGAGTAGATTTGGTTAAAGATATCAAAACGCTCATTTCTGCTTATGATGATAAAAAAGGAGTAACTGCAAAATTTAATAAAAATATTTTAAAAAGAATAAATTCCGAATTAGGTGGAGATATCAATCTAGATTTATACAAACATTTAGCTATTTATAATAAATCCAAAAACAGGATTGAAATGAGATTAAAATCAAAGAAAACACATAATATTAAAATTAACGATTCAAACTATTTAATTAAAAAAAATGAAGAAATTCATACAGAAAATTCACATAAATACACTTTAAAAAGTTTTAAAAATTTAGTGAGTAAAGCCGGATGGAAAATCGATACAACTTGGTCTGATGATAAAAAACTTTTTAGTGTTCATTGCTTGGTATGATTTCTATTTTAACTTTCCCTTCCATATAATCCTGGCGATTAACCACCAAACAAAAGCAATTACAGATAAAGAAATTCCCATTATGATTACATTAGTTGGATAACCATAAATCATTTTTAACCAAACATTGGTAACTATTGCTAAAAAAGTAGATGCAAGACCAAAAAATATCCAAAAAAGTCCTTTAATGAAGATCATATTTCAATCCTGCTGTAAGAAAAACATGTGAGAAACTATTTATTAAATAAGAGAAAATAATAAAAGATCTATAAATAGATTTGAGTAACAGATTAAAAATCACTTAAAGTTGTAGTTAAAATTTTAATTGATGAATTCAGACTTTTATTAGAGGTACAAATTGGTGGAATAAGCCCTATTACATTACCGTCAATTCCACATTCCCAGGTTATCAAACCTTTTGCTAACAGTTGAGCTCTTATTAAATTAGTAAGATCTTTTTTTTTTGAATAACTTATGTCTATTTCTATTCCCCACATATTTCCAATACCCCTAAAATCATTAACTAACTTAAATGATTTTAAAATATTTCTTTGAGAAACCATAAAATTTTCAATCTTTTTAATTTTTTTTAAATAACTTATTTTTTTTAATATTTTTAAGAAAAAAAAAGAATTGTATATAGAAATTATGTTACCTTGAAAAGTCGATGACTGAGCACCCGGAAAATCATGATCTAATGTATTATTAAAAGCAACTAAACCTAATGGCATGCCACCACCAATAGACTTACCTAGAATTATAATATCGGGCTTAACTTTGTAATATTCATATGCAAAATTATATCCGCATTTTCCAAATCCTGTCCAAACTTCATCAAAAATCAACAAACAAGAATTTTTATACGCAATAAGTCTTAACTCTTTTAAAAATTTACTTTCAGAAAAATTAAAACCTGAAGTGGCTTGTATTGGCTCAATAATAATAGCTGCTAAATCATTTTTATTTTTATTAAATTTATCTTTAAAATCATCAATATTATTAAATTTACATTTAATGAAATTTTTATTGTGATAATAATTTTTATTGACACCCTTCATATCAGAGCTAGACATGGAATAACCAGTTCTTCCATGATAAGAACCTTCAAAATAAATAATTTTTTTCTTTTTCGTATGATGAAAAGCTAATTTAAAAGCAGTTTCAGTAGCTTCAGTACCGTTAGTAGTAGTATTAAAAACATTAAAATCATTATTAAAAATAATTTTTAATTCATGGAAATATTTTAAATGTATTGGACTCATAAAATGAGGTCCAGTATGAAGTAGTCCAAGGTCTATTTTAGATTTTAAATTATTTTTTTGAGATAAATTATTGTGACCAAGAATAGTAGTGCCCGATCCACAAGAAAAATCTAAAAAGCTTTTTTTATTAGATGTGAATAAAAATTCATCTTTCCCGTGAGTAAAAATAGGTGGCTTTTTAGATAATCTAAAATATTTACCCATCTTAGATACATAATTATAATTTAATTTATTAATCATTTTATTTTAAAGACTGCATCATTTATTATAAGCATTGGCGATGAAAAAACCTTAATATTAAATTTATTTTTATAGTAATTAGTTAAGTTGCTAATTGTTATACCGCCACCTATAAATAATAAGTCATTATTAAATATGGTATTGTTTTTTAGATTAATATAATTTTCAATTGTATTAATTTCTATTTCTGATTTTAGAGATAAATTAACTGTGGACGATATTATATCTTTATTAGGTATTAATTTCAAAAATGACTTTGTTATTACTTTATTGTATGGAGAAATTATAGAAATTTTTTTCTTCCTTTTTTTTATAAAGTTAACTGTTGAATTAACTATATTTAAGCATGGTATATTAAATTTGTTTCTAAAATATTCTTCAGATTTATTAATGAAATTTTGTCCATTCAACACTGAAGATCCAAAATCACATAAAATTAATGTATCTAATTTTTCAGTTGTCATAGTTTTAAGACATTTCATTATATTGCTTAAATTAGACTCATTTTTTAATATTTCTACTTTTAGTGAGCCTGAGACTGGGTATCTCGAAATAAGTAATTCGTATTTTTTGGGTAAATAATACCAATATTCTGAGTCATTAATACCGTCTGATGGCCATGCCATTCCAATATATTTTTTTTTCATACAACTAATCTTTTTTCAAAATATCTTGAAATAGATATCAAGACACTTATTATTATTAAATACATTACTGTAGCTTCAAGTAAGACTTCTATTACAACAAAATATTCAAAAATAACATCATTCATTATTTTTGTTATTTCATTAACAGAAATTACTGAGAGTAATGCAGAAGCTTTAACTACATTTATAAGCTCATTAGTGATTGGTGGCAATGACCTTTTAATGATTTGAGGGTAAAGTAAGTAAATTAAAATTTGATATTTATTCATACCTAAAATTTTACCTGCTTCCTGTTGCCCTTTGTCCAGTGTTAAGACTGCATTTCTAAATATTTCAATTGTGTAGCCTGCCCCAATAAAACTAAGAGCAACAACACCTGTCCAAAACTCATTAAAGTAAATTCCCCAATATGGCAAAGCAAAGTATATTATTGATATTTGAACAAGTTGAGGTACCCCCCTAGTAAATTCAACGAAACATCTAATAATAATATTAATAATTTTGCCTGAAGACAGAGCTATTAACGAAAAGAGTAAACCTAAAATGATACTGAACAATAAGGATAAAAAAGATATTTCTAAAGTGACAAGAGAAGCCTTAAGAACTCTTGGTAATATATATAACATAAATTCTGTATCTAACATTTATTTTATTAAATCAATTTTGGTTGATTTACTTTGATTTCTCTTTTGTAAAATATTTGCAATATAGCTTGTACATAGGACTATTGGTAAGTAGATCATTGCCTGTAAAACTAGTAGTTCAATAAATTTAAAACTATTGCCTTGAAGGTTAATAGCAGCCTTATGTAATTCCAATAAAGCTATAACTGATAAAATTGATGAAGCTTTAATTAAATGTGAAGCTTCATTTGCGGTAGCAGGTAACATTCTTTTTATTGCCTGAGGTAAAATAATATAAATCATTGAAGAAAATATATTCATACCAAGAGTTTTTGAAGCCTCATATTGACCTTTATCTATTGAGGATATAGAAGCTCTTGAAATTTCAATTTGATAACCTGCAGAATTGAAGGTTAGAGCTATTACACCTACCCAAAAAACATCAAGTTTTATGCCTACTTTTGGTAATAATAAATAAGCGGCATAAATTTGAATAATAATTGGAGTGCAGAGAACAATCCAGACATAAAATCTGGTAATAATATTAATTGGATTAAATTTTGAAGAGATACAATTTAAGGATCCAAAAAAAAGACCAATAATAAATGCAAGAAAAAGAGAAATAAAACTTACTTTTATGGTTACCCATAAAGGAGGCAGAAGTCTCGGAAAGACTTCTGCCATATAAACGTAATCCAAAAGACTATGTTCTTACCAAGTAGGCGATGTATCAGGTAAGGCGTCAACAAAAGATTGACCAAACCAATTTTCTTGGATTTTAGCTAAAGTACCATCTGATTTCATAGCTCTTATAGCGTCGTCAAAAGCCATTCTCAAATCATCATCTTCTTTAGTAAAAGCCATAGAAGTCCATTCCTGGGACCATTTATCAGAAGCAAAAGATAGTACAGTAAAATTATCATCTGTTTTTGCAAATTCTAATAAACTAACCATAGTGGAAGCATAGGCATCAATTCTTTTTGATCTCATTGCTTCATAAGCTACTGCATCACTATCATAAGATTTAGTATCACCATCATAAGAAATATTTAACTCATCAGCAGACATTTTTAACTGATCTAGTTGGGGAGTACCGGCACCAGCACTAACTTTTTTACCATCTAAGTCAGATCTGTCTGATATTCCAGAGTCTTTCATAACAATAATACCAGAGGCTGCATTCATATAAGGAATAGAAAAATTAACTTTCTGAAATCTTTTTTCAGTAGCCGTCATTCCACCAAGAATTAAATCAAAACCACCATCGTACATAGTTTGAATAACTGTTGACCAATTAGTATCTTGATGAACAGCTTCAACTCCAAGTCTCCTACCAATTTCCTTTGAAACATCGATATCATAACCAACAAGTTTGCCGCTATCATCCATATATTCAAATGGCTTATAACCAACCTCAAGTCCAAATACAAACTTACCGGCAGATTTAACATCATCTAGAGCTCCAGCAAAAACTGAACCACTAAATAACAACGCAATAATTAAAGATATTGTTTTCATAAAAATTCCTCCTTTAAGATATTTTAATAAACTAATTATAAAATATTTATTAAAGATATTCTAAGAAAAAATTCAGTATGCAAATCATACCTTTTTTACCATTGATTAAAGGTAATTATTTGATTTATTTATTTCTTGAAATGAACTTATTTCCTTAAATTTAGTTTCCAAGGTATGAGCAATATCAATTAAGTTTAAATCAGAATTTTTCTTAGATACAAGCTGGATACCATAAGGCATATTTGTTCCTATTGAACCACAAGGAATTACTATTGAAGGCCCACCAAAAAGAGTTACACCGTAAGAAATAGCTTCCCACTTAAGATAATTTTCCATTTCAATTCCATCAATTATTTTTGGATATTCTTCTTTATGATTGAAAGGCTCAACAGATGCAGCTGGAGTTATGAGTAAATCATATTTTTCAAAAAATTTTTCTGTGTTTCTAAAGATTTTAGTATGTTCTGCCATAGCCCAGCCTATATCTTTGATGGAAATTGAAGATGCTCTCTTTAATTCATCGACAATTACGTTACCAAGTGATCCTGGATTTTTTTCATTAATTTCACTGAAATCGTTAACAAAACCTATACCTCTTAATAAATAAAAAGTTCTATCAGCGTTTGACATTTCAGGATGATCAAAGTCTAAACTATTAAAAAAAGATGATATTAAATTAATTTTTTGATCAAAAGAATCTTTACATGCTTTGCTCATTGGGGCAAAACCCAAATCATGTGATATTGCAACTTTAAGTTTTTTAGTATCAATATTTTTAGGAGAGGACATAAATTCTTTTTTATTTTTTTTAGCAGTTGGAATTGGATCAAGATTACAGTCTTGTATCATGCCACTAAGTAAAATTTTAAGATCAGTCATATTTCTTGCCATTGGACCTTCAACATCGAAGGGAGACCAGCCCATACCCCTTCTAGATGTAGGTACAAAACCAACAGAAGGCCGCATACCAACTATATTACAAAAAGAGGCTGGAGTTCTTAAGCTGCCTGCAAAATCAGAACCCATGGCTAGAGGGACCATGTGGGATGCTATTGATACAGCAGTCCCCCCGCTAGAAGCACCACAACTTTTAGTAATGTCATAAGGATTGTTTGTAGTACCAAATAACTCATTAAATGTAGTTGCTCCAAAGCCATGTTCAGGAACATTAGTTTTGCCAGGAAATAATGCACCATTGTACCTCATGCTAGAAACAATATTGTCATCTTGCTCAGGAATATAGTTTTCATAAAGATGAGAACCTTGCGTAGTTCGAACACCTTGAATATCGTTCAAATCTTTTACTCCTACTGGTATGCCAAATAAAGGATATTCCTTAAAATCTATATTTTTAACTGATGGTAATTTTCTTACTTGCTCATAAGCCTTATCAAAACATCTAATTGGGAATGCGTTTAAAGTAGTATCAATAGACTCTATTCTTTTAATACAATCATCTAGGATGTCCTTAGGGCTAAAAGCCCCCTTAGAAAGTCCTTCTCTTAGTTCAGATACATTTAATTTATATAATGACATTTAATGTTTTAATATTTGGTTTAAAAAGGCTTTAGTTCTCTCTTCTTTAGGATTATTAAAAAAAACTTCAGGGGTATTATTTTCAATGATCCTTCCTTCGTCCATAAAAATAATTCTATTTGCGATATTTTTAGCAAAACCCATTTCATGAGTTACTATAATCATAGTCATACCACCCTTCGCAAGGTCTGCCATAACATCAAGGACTTCTTTTATCATCTCTGGATCAAGGGCAGAAGTAGGTTCATCAAATAACATGATTTTTGGATTCATTGCCAACGAACGAGCTATAGCACATCTTTGTTGCTGACCACCAGATAGAGTTGATGGATATTTATCTTTCTGGTCTAATATTTTTACTTTTTTTAGAACATCATTTGCTATCTTAATAGCTTCAGTTTTATTAATTTTTTTTACTTTAATTAAAGGTAAAGTTATATTTTCTAAAATAGTGAGATGAGGAAATAAGTTAAACTGCTGAAAAACCATACCAAAAATATTTTGCTTCATGGCTACTTTATCTGTAATAAGCAATTCATTTACTAAAATTTTACCAGATTTATATTTTTCTAAACCAGCAATCGATCTTATTAAAGTGGATTTTCCCGATCCGGAAGGACCACATATAACTACAATATCTTGTTGGCTTAAAGAGAGACTAATATTTTTAACAGCATGGAATTTATCATAAAAAATATCTAAGTTTTCAACTGATAAAATTTTTGTCATGTTTAATTATTTTTCATGCCAGCAATAATAGCTATCTCAATCAAAGAATTTTCTCCAATATCAGAAACTTCAACTAAGTTTCTAGCGGGAGGATTAGAGGGGAAATATTCTGAAAAAGCTTTATTGACTTCACCTTTAATAGATAGATCTGTGACATAAACAATAGTCAAAGCTATTGTTTCAATTGAACCACCAGCTTCTTTAAGAATGGCAATACAATGATCTAATGATAATTTAGTTTGCTCATATCCACCTTTTACAATAAGACCTGTATCCATATCCCTTGGCATCTGACCACCAATATAAATAGTATTATTGATGATATTGCATTGAGAAACTGGAGATGTTGAAAGAGGCGCCTTATCTGTATTTATTATTTTTTTCATAAGTAGTAATTAAATCTCGACATAGTTTACAGTAGTTAAAAACTCTTGAAAACCCCAAATGCCACCTTCCCTGCCAATACCAGAAAGGTTATTACCCCCAGTTGGACGACTTGGACTTTGTATTTTTGTTGTATTAATACCAATGCTCCCAAAATTCAAAGCCTGGATTTTCTTATATAAAGATTTATTTTTAGTAAACATGTAGGTGGCTAATGAATAGTTGCATTCTGATAATTTCTTTAAAATTACATCGTTATTTTTGAAATAAGAAATACCAAGCAATGGACCAAAAGTTTCATAATTATCAAAAACAGAATCATTAATATTGACATTAATTACAGTGAGAGGATAAAGATTATCAGTATTATCTAAATTATTAGACCTTGTGATTAATTTGCCTTTTTTTAAGGAATTTATTTCCAATTTTTTTAAAAATTTGTAATGACTTTTAGAAATGACTGGTCCAAAATTAGGTTGATTTTTAAGGGTAACATCACCACAACATAGTTTCATGACTTTAATTTTTAATTTCTTTTCAAATTCATGTTTTATACTCTCACTAACAAATACTTTGTTTATGGATGAACAAGCTTGTCCTGCAGCTTTAATTTTTCGAATTAAAATTTCATCTATAACATTATCTAATTTATAATTATCAAAAATAACTGCATAATTAATACCACCTAATTCTAAAATTTTTTTTTGTAAATGATTTGTTTGAATATTATTTAATTTAAGTCCAACACTAGTTGAACCTGTGAACGTAATCACTTTAATTTTTTCATTTTGGACTGTCTTATCCATTAAAGATAAATCTTTAATAAAAATAAATTGAATGTGATTTTTTAATTCCTTAGGGAGATTATGATCAAGATATTTACATAAATTTATACAATTAGATGAAGTTTTCATAATTAGGGGTGAGCCAGATGCAATACTTGGAGCAATTTTTCTAGTCATACCAGCAAGAGGATCATTATAAGGTGTAATAGCAAGAACGGCGCCTGTAGCTTTGAAAAATAATTTCTTATTAGAGTCAATTTTTTTTTCAAATTTATAATTTGAGATTAAAGATAATGAATATTCTACGAATTCAAGAGCATAATCGAACTCACCTATTGATTCTTCTATTGTCTTATGCACCTCTAGATGAATATATTTTATTAAAACATTTTTATGCTTTATTAGAAAAAATTTTAAAGAATTTAAAATTTTGGTTCTTTCGTTAAGAGGTTGGAGTGATAATAGACTGTTATCAGTCTTCTCAATTTTTTTTTTAATACTATTGTTAGTATCAAATACTATTTTTGAATTTAAAGTAAAAGTATTTTTAGTACCGCTAATAGATTTCATGTTTTTCCATAATCTTAATAATTTTTTTTAATTCACTTTTGTTTTTTTCAAAACAAAATCTATAAAAGCCCTTATAACTATTTCCAAATTCTCTACCTTCAAGAAAAAATAAGCCATTTTTATTTGCCAATTGAGAAAAGTTTTTTTTATTCTTGATTTGAGGAAATAAATAAAATGAACCATCCGGGGTATAGAAATTTACATTCTTAGATTTTAAGAAATTCGCAACAAGAGTCATTTTATCTTTAATATTAGGTGCTACTAATAATTCTTTTTTTGAATAAATAATATACTGAGAAACAGTATTTGGCGCTCCATTTACAGCAATATGAATATTAGTAAAACGTTCAATCAATTTTTTTGAAGCGTGTATTATTCCTAATCTTAAGCCCTGGAGATGGAAGTTTTTAGAAAAAGAATTTACTATGATTACATATTCACTATTGAGATTAATCGGTTTATCAAATAACTTTTTATTAAATGTATGAGATGAAAAGCTCTCATCTATAACTAAATAACACTTATTACTTTGGCAAATTTTTATCAAATTAGTAATTGTCTCAGTGTCGTAAATTTTTCCACTAGGATTATTTGGTGATGACAACACTAATAATTTTATTTTATTAGTAGATAAAAATTTATTAAGTTTCAGAAAATCAATTTCATAATCGTCTTTCATTTGAGTATCAAAGAAAAAAGATTTAGAGTTACATAAATCTATTAAGTCGACATATGTTGGCCAATTGGGATTAATTATCGCAAAATTTTTATTATTTTTACCAGCTATTGTCTTAAATATGCAGTACAATCCAGCCTTAGCACCGTTAGTAATCAGAGTTTTATTGTTTTTATTAATTATCCAATTTTTTAAAAGTTTTTTTTCTGCTAAGAAAATAACTCTCTCATGACCCGATAGCTTTCCTTGCATATTAAAGTTCTTAATACTGATTTTTTTTAATTCTTTAGGGTCAAAAGACGGATTACTTAAAGATACAGCAAATTTTTTTTGACTTCGCATCTTTTCTATATTCTCTTGCAAAGATAATGTTACAGATTTTCTCAAATTATTATTTTCCTTCTTCCAATAAATAAATTTCTTCCACTAAAACCTTTAAAGAATCTTTTAAATTATTAAACCTAATTATTAAAGGTGGTATAAGCATCAGGACATTATTTCTTTCTCCTCCTGCATACACTATTATATTTCTCTTAAGCATTTGTTTTTCTATCAATTTAACAATATCACTATTTGCAGATCCATCTGGATATACGAATTCAATGCCAGCACCAGCACCGTGAGTTCTTACATCTAATATTGAAGGAATATAAATTAATTTTGATAATGAGTCACATAGAATCTGGTTAATCATTTTTGCTCTATTAATTAGTTTGCTTTTTAAAATTTCATCAATAGTTGCACTTGCCATTGCGCAAGATAATGGATTGCCTTGAAAGGTACTTGTGTGTATTCCTGGTGGCCATGTCTTTAGTATTCTAGAAGGTCCAAGAACTACAGAGAGTGGTAATGATGAGCTCATTGCTTTACCAGCACAGACAAGATCAGGTCTAAGATTAAAATTTTGAAAACTAAAGAAATTACCCGTTCTGCCAAAACCATTCCATATTTCATCAACTATAATCAAAATATTATTTTTTTTAAAAATTTTAAATATTTCAAGAAAAAACTTTTTATTTGGCACTATTATGCCACTTACAGCTTGACCACATTCAATAATTGCAGCACAAATAGGTTTTTTCTTATTTTTAAAATATGCTTTAGCATAACTAAGACACTCCTCTTCTGTAAATTTTATATTTTTATTTTTATAGGTGCCTGGATAGGGGAAAAAAGAAATATTTTTTAGGGTATTAAAAGATTCTTTAAGTTTTTTATTATGTGTTAAAGATAGTGATCCTAAGGTTCTTCCGTGATAACCTCCTGAAAAGGAGATTATATTTTTCTTTTTAGTATAATATTGAGCAGCTTTGATAGCTGTCTCTACAGCTTCAGAGCCGGAATTACATAAATGAAATGAATTAAGGTAATCAGGAGTAATTGAATTTAACTTAGAATATAATTCTTCTCTAAATTGGTTTGTAAGTCTAGTGCCAGTATGAAAAATACCTGTTTTTAAAACTTTGTTAATCGCTTTCACATGAGACTTATGAGAGTGGCCTAAATTGGTTACAGCTGAACCACAAACTAAATCTAAATATTTTTTTTTATTTTTGGTAAATAAGTACTCACCCTTAGCCGTAAAAAATTCAACAGGATTGCCATTCTTGAAGGTATTAACAGCAGAGCTTTCATATTTTTTTGTTATTATCATTTATCTTCCAAGAAAATAATATCTTTTGATTCAATTGATAAATTTAAACTATCTCCGGTCTTAATACCATTTGAAATAGTTTCATCTGACATTAAATTTATTAGAATATTTTTATTATTAGATACCTTTATTTGGTACATACCTCCAAAATACTGTTTTGAAACAACTTTAAATTCACCACTATTATCAGTTTTAAAATTTACATTATTTGATCTAAAACAAATTTTTTGATTTTCAATATCATTATTTTCTAAAGTGTTAAAAAAATTTGAAATATCTAATTTATCTCTATTTTTAATAGAAAATATATTTGTGAAGCCCATGAATTTTGCTGCAAAGGAACTCTTTGGACTATTGTACAAATCAACTGGCCTAGACATTTGTTCTATTTTTCCCTTATTCATTAAAACTATTTTGGTAGACATGCTTAAAGCTTCCTCTTGATCGTGTGTAACATAAACGAATGTAATACCGATATCAGAATGGACTTTTTTTAACTCTGATTGCATATTTTTTCTTAAGTTTGCGTCCAATGCTCCTAAAGGTTCATCTAGTAATAAAACGCTTGGCTCTACTATTAATGATCGAGCGAGTGCTACTCTTTGTCTTTGACCACCAGATATTTCATGAGGCATTCTTAAGCCATATTCTTCTAAATCTATTTTTTTTAACCAATCTTTAGTTTTTCTATCTATTTCTAATTTATTAATTTTTTTTAATTTTAGTCCATAACCAATATTTTGCTGAATATTCATATGGGGAAATAAAGCATAGTCTTGGAACATAATACTTGTGTCTCTTTTGTTTGGAGAAACAGAAGTTACATTGTCATCACCTATAAATATATTGCCAGATGATACATGCTCTAGACCAGCTATCATTCTTAAAAGTGTAGTTTTTCCACAACCTGAGGGGCCCAATAATGTTATGAATTCTCCTGCATTAATTTCTAAATTAAAAGAGTTGATAACTTCTACTTTATCAAAATTCTTATTTATATTTTCTAGTTTTATTGACTTTGAGATCATTTTTTTAAAAAAAGTAATTGTGATATTATACCAAGTGTCAAAGAGGTTAAAAATACAATTGTTCCAATAGCATTAATAGCTGGATCAAAGCCAGTTACTAATGAAGTCCAAATTTTTATAGGTAAAGTAATAGAAAAATTTGTTAAAAAGTAGGCAATAATAAATTCATCAAAAGCAAAGGTGAAAGTGAGAATAAAAGTAGCTATTAAGGAAAATTTACAAGAAGGAAGAATTATTTCAAACATACTTCTTAGCCTTGATGAACCTAAGGACCAAGCAGCCTCCTCAAGATTTTTAGGAATTTGTGACATTCTATTTGAAAGGTTCAATATAGCCAAGGGCATTACAAAAATAGATTGGCCTATTGCAACTAAAAATAACGATGGTTCATAACCTTTTGAAGATAAATAAAATCTTAAGCTAATTCCGATTAGAATCAAAGGAACTACAAGGGGGGTTAAAAAAAATATATTAAGAAAACTTTTACCTTTAAAATTTGAATTTACTAAAGAATAAGCACAGAAAAAAGCCAATAAAGTTGCGAAAAGTGATACAGAAATTGAAACAATTAAACTATTACTTAGTCCTTCAATATACTGACTGTCAGTTATAACCCTTTGATACCAGGTAGTAGTAAAGCTTCTAAATGGCATAATTTGATATTTGCTAGAGTTAAAAGAAAATACAATCATAACAAGAATTGGTAAATAGATAAGAGAAACAATTGTAGCAAATAAGATATATAAAAAATTATTTAATAAGGAAAAATTTTTCATTTCTCAAACCTAATTTGTTTAATTAGGCTTAATAGAGGTATGCAAGCAATAATAATAACAATGACAAGCAAGATAGCCATGGTGGCTGCTGTATTCAAATCAAAAGTTCCTTTAATTGTAGAAAGCATTAATTGAGCCAAAACAGGTTTAAAACCACCACCAAGCAGTGTTGGTACTGCATAGTCACCCACAGCGATTATAAATGTCAGAACAGTACCAATGATTAAACCTGGTAAACTTAAAGGAAGGATAATATTTTTTATTTCAGTGAATTTATTTCCACCAAGGTCAGAATTTGCCTCCAATAATCTTTTATCTATCGTTATCATAGAATTAAATAATAACAATGTTATCAGCATTACACCAAATAATGTTAGGCCAAATATTGATGCATTCATTGAATATAAAAAATTTAGTTTAATTTCGTATCCAGTTACTTTGTTAACAAACCAAGTAACAAGACCCTTATCAGATAGTATTAACTGCCATGAAAAAGCTCTAATAGTAAAACTAGTCCAAAATGGAGCTACAAGAATTAGTAATGCTAAAGTTCTAAATTTTTTTTTTACTACAAAACATATAAAGTAAGCCAAAGGAAAAGCCAAAATTACTGAGAAAAAAATTACAAAAAAAGACATCTTTAAAGTTCTAAAAAAAGAATCATAAAAAATATCTTTTGCAAAAAAAGCAAAATAATTATTAAGGGTAAAAACACCCGTATTTGAATCTAAAAAACTCAATCTCAACGTATGGAAAACTGGAAAAATAAAAAAGAAAGTCATCAAAAGTAAGCATGGTAGTACACCGTACCAAAGATTGATTACTGGTTTATTATTAAGACCAATCAATTGCAACAGTCCTCATAGGCGCCCCATCTAAACAATCCATTTTGAGAGGTATTGCACAAATTTGAGTAGTATTATTAGCTATTTCACCTAAATTCATCAAATCCTCAATAAAAGTAATTCCGTTATCAAATATCTTGTGATGAATTTCAAATTCTTCATTATAAACCATTCTTTCAGGCATTTCTCTGGCAATAAAATCTTGAGGGAAGTCTAAACAAACTGATTTAAATTTATTATCCACAATCCAATTTGCAGCTTCTAGCTCTATAGATGGTGATTTTAAATGCCATTCTTTACTTTCATATCCAACTTTATTAGTTAGGTCCGTTCTAAGAATTATGAGATTTTTTCTATGATGGTTTTTAATTTTACTCTCTATTATTTCTTTTGTAACTTTAAAAGGTAATTCGTACTCACTCATGTCAATAATATTTGCTTCATTGACAAAAATATCTAATCCCTCATTTGGAAGCTCCTGGATGGTTTTTCCATCATGATTCATATGAATGGGAGCATCGCAATGATTAAAGCCGTGTCCTGAAAAAATAAAATTTGTCTCATTTCTTGTTTGCCCTGAATGATCATTAAAATTATTTTCCCAAATATCAAGCTTCCACCTCCAATGATTGAATAAAGGCGTTGCTAAATCAATAATTTTACCTTTTTTTTTAAACCAATCATTTATTAGAATTGGCCTTGTTGGTGAAGTTGAACCGTTTGGTATTGAGATAGGTAAACCTATATAGTAACTTGTATTTTTATTATTATTTGAGACAAAGTTTTCTGTAAGAATAATATCATTTTCGAGAAGCTGAATTTTAAAGTTTTCGTTAGGATTTATAAAACTTATTTTTTCATCAGTTCTTTTGGAAAAAATACTTTCGCAATTAAAATCCAAAACTAAATGTTTAATATTATATTTTTTAAGAATATCAATTAAACTAAGATCTAATATAGGTGAATTTTTCCAATAATTAAAATCTTTAATTGTGTAATTTTTGGAATGTTTCGTTGAAATAATACAAATTTCAATATCATTGATATTGTCAATATTTTGTAATTCTTTTTCAACATGGTCGCTATTAACTTTTGTTTCATTGGGTAAATCAATAATTATAGAAGGACCACAAAACAAGCTTAGATCGTAATTATCTAAACTTTTATAATTGCTATTTATCCATTTAGGAGTTGTTATGTATGTAAATCCAGATCCATACCATTTGAGTCCAAATTCCTGAAATTGATCATTATTTTTGTATGCTTGTGAAATGAAAGTTGTCGTGCTCCAATTCCAATTAGCTTCAATTCTTTGTGAACAGTCTATAATTTGTGACATTGTTGTTAAAAATAAATAAAAGGCCAGAAATATCTGGCCTTTTAAAATATATTAATTTTAAGAGTTTTTAAATGACTCCCAAGAATTTAACCATTCGTCTTTATTATCAGGTGATTTTCTTGGAGAAAGATTAGCCATAAATACCTCATCAAATTTTTCAATATCTGCGAGATTCAATAGTTCCCTTTTATCCATAGGTAACTTTAAGGCTGCTTTCTTATTAGGCACCATGCTGTAATATGTTTTTGCAGTAGCTAACTTAGCCTGAAAGTCAGGTTCAGTGACATACCTTAGAAACTTAATAGCATTTGTTTTTCTCGGTGTATTTGCTGCAATACAAACTGCTTGATCCCAAGTAACTCCACCTTCTTTTGGGACTACAGCTTTAAAAGGAAGTCCATCGTCATACATTCCAGCTTGAACCCACTCACCTGCAATAGCAAGATCATAGCTCTCACTCGCCAAGGCTTGAATCACTTGAGAGGTATTTCCTATAAATCCGACATTAGGTCTCAAATTAGAAAGTGTGTCATTGAGTGCATTAAATTCAGAGCTACTTAAATCATATGGATTTGTATTGCCATTATATTTAGACATGCAGCCCATATTTGGTAAAAACCAATCAAATAAAGCTACTCTACCCTTATTGGCGCTATCAAACATAACATCATAGCTTGAGACATCAGACTCACTAAATTTATTGTGATTATATGTTATGCCATAATATCCAAATCTATTTACGATTGCATACATTTTACCATCAACGTAACAAGGTGGCCAATTAGCAATGATGCTGAAGTAATCTTCTAATGGAAAATCGGATGGAATTAACTCCATTAATAATCCATCTTTTGCAGCCTGTGGAATATAAGCACTTGTTGGTGTTATTAAATCAAATGTTCCTGGTGTTGATGACTTAATTAGGGCTACCATTTCTTCATCTGATCCATCATGTATTTTTAAGTTTACTTTTATGCCTGAATTTTTTTCAAATGCATCCAACATTCCTGGTTCTTCATAGCCACCAAAAGCTAAAACATTAACTTCTGACGCTGCCCATGCGTTTCTTACAAAACCGTATGGAGCCAAAGTTATTAAACCAGCAGTTGCTGCTGTAGATTTAATAAATTTTCTTCTACTAAGTTTATTTTTTTTCATAATTTTCTCCTTATCCCTTAAAAAATTATATCATAATTAACAAAAAAATATCATAGCTAAATTTTCAAGTGTAAATTTTAATTAGGTATGTGATTCATACCTTTTATTGTCCATTTTGGACATTTAAAAAAATATTTTTTAATTAATTTATTACTGAATCCCTTTACATTTGATATATTTTTTTAATGATTAAATCCTTGTGTCATTCAAATGTAATAGAAGATCATTGGAACTGGTCATCAAATATATCTTATAATTCTCTGGAAAATTTTAAAATTGAAGTAACAAAACATGGCTTTACTCATGTTGATGCACCATCACATATGATACGAAATGGCAAGTCATTGAGTGATTGTGATTTAAATTTATTATGTGGATGGGCAAAAATAATAGATGTTTCTGAGTGTATTGGAGATAAGCCAATTACTAGTCAAATATTAGAAAATAAAATTAAAAATGTAACCAGTGGAGACATAGTTATTCTTAAAAGTAATCTGAATGAAATATACCCAAATACATCAAATGAATATTGGATAAACTCACCCTACTTAGAGGATAGTGGGTCAAATTTACTTATCTCTAAAAAGATTAAGTCTATTATATTTGATTTTCCTCAAGATAGAGCAGCCAAGGACCTACAACATAGAGTGGTAATGAATAAAGAATTTACAGAACATCAAATTGTTCTGGGCGCTGGTGTGATGCATGTTGAACATGTAATAAAATTAGAAATGATTGAAGATAAAGAGGTATTTATTTTTGCATTGCCTATCAAATTACCTAAAGCAGATGGAGGTAACTGTACGCCTATCTCGATTCAAGGATTAGATAGAAAAGAATATTCAATAGTGGATCATTCAAAAAATATGAATAACAGCACTTTATTTAAAAGTTATTTAACTTTGTCTTTTGATAAAGGAGACCAAGTTCAAGAAACAGGTTTTTTATTATCAGGGTTTGCTCATACTATGTTTGTTGCTTCAGATAATAAGAATTATAAAGATATGTTTAATAGATTAGTTGTAGATAAATTTGAAATAGTAAAAAATTTTTCAGAAATAAAAGATGAAGATAAAGAAGTTTTGATAATAAATAATAGTGAAATTGATTTCAAACTTCTGATACAAAAAATTAAGAATATAAAAGTTGATATATTATGTCTACCAAATCAACCAAATTTAATAGAAATTAATGAGTTACATAAATATGTAAGCAAAATTTTTATAAACCTAGAAAACTTAAATAAGATAAAATCAGACTCAAAAATAATATTTGGATTATTAAAGATAGCCAAAAGCAATATAGCCCCCGCTAGAATTGTTTCAATTTCATAAAAGCCTTATATTTTAATAAGTGTGAGCTTTTTAAAGGCTGAAGATTAAATTTGAAAGCGTTATATCTTTTAAAGATTTTGGACTAAATGAAGGATTACTTAAAGAGATAGCAAAAGAATTATTTTTTTTTAATTTATCAAAATCTTTTTGTAAAGATAAAGTAACAGATTTTCTAAGCATGTTCATATATTTTATCTATTTATTGAAATAATAAAAAAATCTTTTAAGTTCATTGTAATTTTCATACCTACAATAAAATAATATTTATTATATAAAACAAGATGCCGTAAAACATGAACATCAGGGCTTTGTCCTTTCCTGTTTTTTCTTTCCAATTTAATTTAAAAAATACTGATGGGGAGGAAGCTACTAATAAGATAATTCCAATTGCAATTACAAGTATTGATAAAATCATATATACATTCATATTTTATATTTCTCCCTACTCACTGAGCTAATCATGACATTTCATTTGATCAAAAGAATAACAGTATCAAAGCAGGTTGTAAAATTACAAAGATAACAATATTGGCTAGTTCATAACCTATTCCTCTTCCGTTTCAACTCTCAAATGGATGAGTAATTCGTCGAGAAGAATGCGAGTGCAAACTAGATTTAGGGGGGGTAAGATCCCAATACCTAGTGAACAGCTTATCTTTTTTAAACTTGGAATTTTTTCTTCTGTGGCGCGCTCTGGAGGATTCGAACCTCCGACCCCCTGCTTAGAAGG
>Ga0209384_1000075_pt1 | contig 69985 bp, 56 predicted proteins | sample CoawatmetaG05DNA_FD_187511 | JGI IMG/M metagenome (GOLD analysis project Ga0209384, IMG submission 187511) | Marine microbial communities from the West Antarctic Peninsula - Coastal water metaG058-DNA (SPAdes) (version 2) | ecosystem: Environmental > Aquatic > Marine > Coastal ... | reverse complement strand
GGGTCATAGACCCGACAGTCAACGCCGATTGACAAAAGCGTCTTTAACAGCCTGCCGCCCACATTGCCGCAACCCACTATACCGACTGTTTTGTTCTGCCAATCAGGTATTAATCTCGTCATTACAGACAAATCATATTGCACCACCGATTGAGCATTACAGCCTGGAGCATGGGCAAAGTGAACCCCCTCAGCTTGAAGATAATCTACGTCGACATGGTCCGTTCCAATAGTCGCAGAGCCCACAAATTTAACCGTTGAATCTTTCAGAAGATCTGGACCCACTTGAGTTACGGACCGAACTAAAAGGATGTCCGCGTCGACAAGGTCTGCTGCTGATATTTCTCGGCCAGGCAATAGCTGAACGTCACCATAGGATCCAAATAATTCATTCGCCAGCGGTATGTTTTGATCAGTAACAATTTTCACTCTAATCTCACTTAGGCAGCAGTGTAGTGGGGCTATATGGGTGAGTATCTCGCAGCTTTAGATCGACAGTGCGCTTGGAAAATACCGAGCCAAACCCCATTTCTTCACAAAACAATTCAAAGGCATCCAGATGAATACCTTTCCATTCAATTCCCTGTAGGTTGGGCATCGATTTGGCGTCACACCTAATCGTGGTCAGCTCTCGAGCGAGCCTTAATTGGTCAGTACACCCGGCTAATTTATCTGCCAACTTCTTTGCCCCGCGAATCGGTAAATCTTGCAACTGATCAAGATGCCCCATAATTGCTTCTACGTCGGAAAAGTGTGAAAGAAGCTGCTTCGCCGTCTTTGACCCTATGCCCGGCACTCCCTTAATGTTGTCACTCGGATCCCCTACTAAAGCAAGATAGTCCGCCATCTGCCAACAACCTAGGTCCAACCCAGCCTCAAGTTCAGACTGGCCTTTAGCACTGGATTTTCCAAAATCCCAATAAAGATCCTGACCCTCAACAAGCTGCATAAGATCCTTATCGCGGCTAACAATAACCGGTTGCGCATTATTCCCCCTAACAACACTAGCCATGCTGCCAATCAAATCATCGGCCTCAAAGTCTGCTGATGCCATCTCAACCACACCCAGCACTCTGCATAACTGTCGACAGGCATTCAACTGAAAGCCAAGCGCATCATCAGGCAATTCACGATTAGCTTTATAATCTACACACAATTGATGGCGAAAACCTGTACCAAGGCTCTCATCAAAGGCGCAAAATATATACTCTGGCTGCTGTCGACGCAATAAATCGAGCAGAAACCCAGTAAATCCATAAACGGCATTAGTGGGAAATTTCGGCTCTAGAGAGTGCCAGTTTTCTGGCAAACTAAAGTAGCTACGAAAAATATAAATTGGCGAATCAATCAATAGCGCCTGCATAATAATTCCTTAGACAATTTTTGCCAGCTGATAATGCTGATCACAGCGAGTGTTAAAGCTACCAAAGGCCCCGCTCAATCTCCCTAAAAAAACAGCCGCTCGTGGCGGTAACTTCTCTGCTTCGCACCAAGATTTTGCTTGATCAACTATGCCCTGTCTAAATATGTCGCTTGGCCCATCGTTACGAAGACCCTCCAAATTATCAGCACTTACGCGAAACGTATGACCGCAAGCCACTGCAAACATCCACTCTAAAGCCTGAGGCTTAGTCTCAGCAGCCTCAAAAACCGCCTGCTGATCGACAGTGCGACCATCAGGCTGGTACCAGTACCCAAAGTCTTCCAATAGGCGGCGGCGACGTCCTGCTAGGCACCAGTGCGCAATTTCATGGAGAGCACTTGAAATAAAATCCTGACGATAAAAAATACGACAGCATTGACCATCTGCTGTGGCTGGCAGGTATAAGGGCTCGTCCGCCCCTCCGATCAAAATAGTATTAAAGCTTACTTCAAACTCTGAACTGAATAAGGACGTGATTAATTGTAGTTTTTGACAGGGCAAAATAAAGTACCAATTCCTATTATTATTACTACTATTTCGTAGCTTATCTGCTTAGGACCGCCTTGCGAAAAAAGTATTTTGGCAGCACCCTATTATTAACCGCCCAACACAAAAAGGCTATGTTCCTTTGCCAAGTTTTTTGCCGTGAAACACTAATTATTGTGCTTTTCTTTTTTCTAGGGTACCTTATGTAGTGTTAGTGTTGCATCTGTCCACTGCCATAAGGAGATTTATTTATGCCGAAATCGGCGATTGATTCCTCTAATGATAATGTGATTGATATCTTCACTCGCAAACCTCTCTCCGAACTCACCAACAACCGTTTAGTCCGCATTTCAGCCGAGCTTGATGGCTTAGAAATGCTGTATAGCAACCCAGAAAATCCAGACAAACTATTTTCTCTTAAGATCCTAGCGTGGGGATTGCGCCTTAGTGGTGAAGTTGTCGCACTCGTACCCTGGCTAACTAAACTAACACCCTGCGATGAAATCAGCGACCCTTTGAATGGTCAATGGCAAGGCTATTATGATCAAGGAATTGATGAATTATTTTTCTCCGCCCCGCTACATAAAGTTATCGAACTAGAGTCTGCGGCCGAATATTACGATTATCAGTGCGACTCTGACACCGAAATAATTCAAGAAATTCCCGACAGTATAGGTACACATAGTGTCCTTTCGGAGGATGGGTTCCAAAGTATTTGCTTAAAAGAAATTGTAAGCTGGCGACTACTCAATAGCGGCGCTATTGAAGCGATGCTGATCGATGAGGAAAAGATGGTGGCCACGCCTGTCCTTCCCGGCGACGATTGCCTTTACCCTGCAGAACAAAACCCCGACTTCCGGTACTTTTTTCAGCACAACATAGCTAATAAAATAAAGTCCCAAGACCCAGAAGCCTTGGCTGCTATTTTGTTACTTCAAGAAAGTTAAGGTGGTCTAAAGCCCAAGTTTTACGGGTTACCATATCCCATTAAACGCTGGTAACGCTTTTCCAATAGACTCTCGACATCTTCAGATTGAAGTTCATCTAGCTGTTTGATCAGGTGCTGTTTGAGAGTAGTGCTCATCGTTTCTATATCACGGTGTGCCCCACCCATCGGCTCAGGGATAGTGGTATCTACAATACCTAGTTTTTCTAGATCAGATGAGGTTACGCCCATGGCTTCAGCAGCATCTGGTGCTTTCTCACTGGTCTTCCAAATAATATTAGCGCAACCCTCTGGCGAAATGACAAAGTAAGTGCTGTATTGGAGCATATTAAGCCTGTCTCCCACTCCTATGCCCAATGCTCCTCCCGAACTTCCTTCGCCGATAACCGTGCAAATAATAGGTGTTTTCAAACGAGACATTACCGCTAGATTCTTGGCAATAGCTTCGGAAATATTTCTCTCTTCAGAATCAATGCCTGGATAAGCACCGGGGGTATCAATTAGGGTCAGAACAGGCATATTAAAACGTTCAGCCGTTTCCATTAAGCGAAGAGCCTTACGATACCCCTCAGCCTTAGGCATGCCAAAATTACGCATCACCTTGTCAGTAACGCCGCGACCTTTTTCCTGACCTATCACCATGACGGGCTTACCATCTAGCCGAGCGACACCACCAACGATGGCGCTATCATCACCAAAGTGACGATCACCATGCATCTCTTCCCAATCAGTAAAAATTCTCTGAATGTAATCAAGTGTGTAAGGGCGATGAGGGTGCCTAGCAACCTGGACAACCTGCCATGGGGTTAACTTTGAATAAATACTTTCTGTGAGTTTCCGAGACTTACCACGTAACTTTGCCACTTCCTCTGCGATATTGAGCTCATTGTCATTGCCCACCAAATGCAGTTCTTCAATTTTAGCTTCTAATTCGGCAATTGGTTGCTCAAAAGATAGATAATCTAAATTCATCGTTATTAATGTCTCATATCGTCGCGGGAGTCAGTAAAGTGCAGTTTAACATCTCTACAGACCACGGCTAGTCAAGAATCAATGATAACGCAAAGTCACACTATTTTTCCCAAATTCCTCGCGAAGATGAGATATCAGTTCGTCTCTTGGCTGAATCTTCCATTGATCACCCAATTTTAAAAGACCTTTAGCGTGAGACAGCGAATAATCGACTTCGACTGCACAGTTACCATCCTTATAGCCACTAACCGCTGAATGAAATTTTTCTACCCAATCATCACCGCCATCAGGAATGCGTAACTCTAGGCACTGTAATTTACTACAGCGCGCCTGATAGATAGATTGAATAGAGTCTGCGACCATCTTTAATCCACCCGTAAAGTCATCCTCAGAGACAACTCCCTTTACGACGAGGAGTGCGTCTTTAGCAATAATGTCACGATAGGCATTATATTTATCCGCCCAGACTGATAATTCAATACGCCCGCTTTTATCATCTAGCGTAAGGAAAGCAAAACTTTCCCCTCGTTTGTTTTTCATGATGCGCATGCCAACAACCATTCCCGATACAGTAGTGCTGTCTTTTCCAGGCCGTAAGTCAACGATCCTATTCGGTAACATTTCTTTCAATTCAGACGCATATTCGTCAATGGGATGTCCGGTCAGGTAAAGACCAAGAGTCTCTTTCTCACTGGTTAGTCGCGCCCGAATCGAGAGCACACGGACGGCTGAGTATGCTTTGTAATTAATCTCAGAGGCGCTATCCACGATAGATTCCCCAAATAAATCGCCCATACCACTATTCTTATTTCGAACATGTTGCTCTGCAAGCTGCACAGCTTCATCCATGCAAGCAAGCATTACAGCGCGACGATAACCGATTTCACCCTCAGGCCCAATTCCATCTAAAGCACCACTTTTTATCATCGCATCAAGTGATCTTTTATTAACCTTTCGACCATCTACCCTTGCGCAAAAATCGAATATATCCTTAAACGGACCTCCAGTATCCCGAGCCTCTATAATGGCTTCGATCGGCCCTTCTCCTAAACCTTTAATGGCGCCCAAGCCATAAATGACGCCACCCATGCCATCGACACTAAAATGAAACTTCCCCCGATTAACGTCTGGAGGCAATAAATTTAGATCCATTGCACGGCATTCGTCTATGAACGTCACTACTTTTTCGGTCTTATCCATGTCCGAGGATATTGTGGCCGCCATAAACTCTGAGGGGTAATGGGTTTTCAGCCAGGCCGTCTGGTACGCAATAAGAGCATAGGCTGCTGAGTGCGATTTGTTAAAACCGTAACCCGCAAACTTCTCCATAAGGTCAAAAATATTTGACGCTAAGTTTTCTGCAAAGCCCTTTTCAATCGCACCTTGCATAAACAAATCACGCTGTTTTGCCATTTCATCTGCATTCTTTTTACCCATGGCTCGACGCAGTAAATCAGCTCCTCCAAGCGTATATCCTCCCATCACCTGGGCAATCTGCATCACTTGTTCCTGATACAAGATAATCCCATAAGTCGGCTCTAAAGCCTGCTTCAAACAATCATGCTGATACTGAGGGTGCGGATAGCTCACTTCCGCACGGCCCTTTTTACGATTTATAAAGTCATCTACCATTCCAGACTGCAGTGGCCCAGGTCTAAACAGTGCCACTAAAGCAACAATATCTTCAAATCGATCAGGGCCAAGCTTACGTATCAGCTCTCTCATTCCTCGAGATTCTAGCTGGAACACGGCCGTTGTCTCAGCGCGCTGCATTAAGGCAAAGGTGTCGACATCATCTAAGGGTATTTTTTCTATTACTAACGGTTCTTCAGCGCCTTCCTCGCGCGAACTGTTAATCATTCGCAGAGCCCAATCAATAATAGTCAACGTTCGAAGGCCAAGAAAATCAAACTTGACTAGGCCGGCCTCTTCTACATCATTCTTATCAAATTGAGTGACAACGCCTGCTCCGGTTTCATCGCAGTAGATGGGAGAGAAATCCGTTATCTGGGTAGGCGCTATCACTACCCCGCCAGCATGTTTACCACAGTTACGTGCTACACCCTCTAGCTGTAAAGCCATTGACCAAATTTCAGCAGCTTCGTCATCATTCTGAAGAAACTCACTAAGCTCCTCTTCTTGATCAACAGCCTTTTCTAATGTCATACCAACTTCAAAGGGTATTAATTTGGATAGCTTATCTGCCAGCCCATATGACTTTCCTTGCACACGAGCGACATCTCGCACTACGGCCTTCGCCGCCATCGTTCCGAACGTGACAATCTGAGACACGGCATCACGACCATATCGCTCGGCGACGTACGCAATCACTCGATCACGGCCTTCCATACAAAAGTCAATATCAAAATCTGGCATTGATACTCGCTCTGGATTGAGGAACCGTTCAAATAACAAGTCGTATTCGATGGGGTCCAGATCAGTTATCTTTAAGGCATAAGCAACTAAAGACCCCGCGCCTGAACCTCGACCTGGCCCTACTGGAATTTCGTTTGATCTTGCCCACCGAATAAAGTCCATCACGATCAAAAAATAACCGGGAAAGCCCATTTCGATAATAATATCGAGCTCAAACTTTAACCTTTTTGCGTATATTTGCTGCTTCTCTTGAAAGTCGTCCGCCTTAACATCAAATAAATCAGCCAATCGTTCAGCTAGACCCGCTTCCGACGTCTTGACAAAAAACTGATTAATGGTCATGTCTTCAGGAATCGGGTAATCAGGCAAAAAGTACTCGCCTAACCGTAGATCGAGACTACAACGTTTAGCTATTTCAACGGTATTTTGTAGAGCCTCAGGGATATCAGAAAAAAGCTCTGCCATTTCATCTGGACTACGAAGATATTGATCCTGAGAGTAACGCCTCTCCCTGCGTGGATCGTCTAACGCGCGACCCTCATATATGCAAACTCGAGCTTCGTGAGCCTCAAACTCATCCGCTTTTAGGAACCTCACATCATTGGTAGCAACGACTGGGCAGTTACTCCCAACAGCCAGTTCCACTACTGAATGAATATAACTTTCCTCATCCGCACGCCCAGTACGCTGGACTTCCAGATAAAATCGATCAGGAAAAACTGCCATCAAGTCTTTCAGTGATTCCTCGGCCTCAGCTTTTCGGCCAGAGATTAACGACACACCAACATTCCCCAGACGACCTCCAGACAATGCAATCAAGCCCTCGCTAAATTCCGGTAGCCAAGAATATTTAATGGTGGGCACACCTTGACGCTGTCCCTGTTGATAAGCCTTGGATATTAAATTAGTTAAGTTTTGGTAACCAATGTTGTTGCTGACTAAAAGTACAAGCTGACTAGTACCACCCTCCCCACTTTCATCCACCATCAGGACGTCAGCCCCAAGAATAGGCTTAACGCCCTTAGATTGCATGGTTTTGTAAAACTTCACCAAGCCAAAGAAATTATTGAAGTCTGTCAGAGCAACCGCCGGCATGCCCATTTCGGCTACTTTGGCGGCAAGCGGTTTTAAACGCACCAGCCCATCGACAAGCGAATATTCAGAATGAAGTCTTAAGTGTACAAAGGTCGCTGTCATTATGAACTTTTCGTTAATAGATGCTGGGCATCGACTCCGTAATGTACAAAGCTATCCGCCATAAGATCAAAGACGGAGCCATCATACTCAGGAATCTCACTCTCGCTAATGGTTGTTGCTGTGACTTTTTCACCCCACCTTATAATCCCAGCACCACAAGTTAGTCCTGCGCCAAATGTCGCTGTCAGTATTGTCATGCCTGGCTTAACCGTGCCATCGGCAATTGCATCGCAAAGAGCAAGGGGAATGGAGGCCGCTGAAGTATTAGCGTACTCATCAATCCGAACAACAACCTTTTCCATTGGAAAATTCAGGCGTTTAGCCAAGGTTTGAATAATACGAATATTCGCCTGATGAGGGATAAATAAATCAATATCATCGGCGGTCAAGCCCTCTTGTTCGAGCACTTGGCTAATCGAGTCAGCCATCCCTCTCACTGCACTTTTGAAGATTTCTTGACCTTCAAAGTTAAGAGAAATAAAGACATCGTCCGTAAAATGCAATGGTGACATGCCCCAAGTAGGCAAATGTAAGCATTCTCGACTATCTGGAACACAGCCCATGTGCGCCGACAGTAAACCAACCTTTTTATCGGACGCTTCCAACAGGACCGCTCCGGCCCCGTCACCAAACAAAAAGCATGACTCTCGCTTTTTCCAATCCATAGCCAAGGATATTCGCTCAGAGCCTACAACAAGAGCTTTTTTTATAGACCCCGCTTTAATCATGTCCGTAGCGACATTAACACCATAGAACCAACTCGTGCACGCTGAATTCAAGTCAAAGGCTGCAGCTTTTGTTGCCCCAAGTTCATTTTTAATAAAACTCGCGGTATTGGGACAAATCTCTTCAGCTGATGTGGACCCGAGAATAATCAGGTCGACATCTTCAGCATCGACACCAGCCGTCGCTAGCGCGCGATCGCATGCTAGCCAAGCCATCTTACCCGTGGAAACATGACTATAATATCGCTGCTTGATACCTGAGCGCGAAAATATCCACTCGTCACTCGTATCCACCACTTTACTCATATCATCATTGGTCATGACAAGCTGCGGTACATAGCTGCCCCAACCGGTAATTTCTGCGTATTTCAAGCTTTGATCTCCAGACTTTATTTTTTGTACGTTCATCGAATGTAATGCTTGCAGGCTTGTAACTCAAGACAAAACTATTGTTTTTAGACGTATCGCCCAAGGTTATGTGAAAGTGAATTGATTGATTATATAGTAACTCTTAAAACAGAGGACTTTGCTCTAAGTCTAGATCAAGTCTAACTGGGGCAAAAGATCGTCGATGTATATCTGTCGGACCCATTCTTTGCAACGCTTCAAGATGCTGAGGCGTGCCATAGCCTTTATTAGCGGCGAATCCATAACCGGGATATTTAACATCCAGCTCCCGCATTTCGGCATCCCTTACTACCTTGGCCAAAATGGACGCCGCACTTATCACCTCAACACGACCATCACCCTTAACAACAGCCTCTCCCTTAAATTCCCACTGGGGGAGCCTATTACCGTCTACGGCAACATAATCGGGTTTTACATTTAACCCCATAACGGCCCTGCGCATTGCCATCATTGTCGCCTGTAAAATGTTAAATCTGTCGATCTCTTCAACTGAAGCCCTTGCAACATACCAACATTGCGCTTGGCCAATAATATCTTCGTACAAATTCTCTCTTTGCCTCGCTGAAAGTACCTTAGAATCGGCTAAGCCTCTAATTTCGTGGTTCTGGGGAAGTATAACTGCGGCAGTAACCACATCACCCGCCAAAGGCCCGCGTCCAACTTCGTCTACACCTGCGAGAATTTTAACGCCTTTAGGAGGCCTCCATGCTTTCATTCAGCTATCAACTTGGCTATGGCCTCTGCGGCTATCTCGCCTGAATTGATCGCAAGTAACTGGTGTAGATCTCGGAATTTAATGCCCAAACTGGCTGCTCTACCCGGACCAAATGCCTTAAGGACCTCGTCGGATAACGCCTCAACCGTAGCTTTACTTTGGATCAACTCGGGAACTAACATTTCGTTTGAAAGTAAATTGGGTATTGAAGCAAAAGGCGTTTTGATAAAAGGTGAGACTAAAGCGTAAGTAAGCGCACCCAAGCGATAACTGACTACCATCGGCTTTTTCAAGAGCATTGCTTCTAGTGCAGTGGTGCCAGACGCCAAAAGAACAACGTCCGATGCCTCCATAGCCACATGAGACTGTTGTCGAATCAGTGTAACGCTTAACGTGTGTCGGTTTGATAATAGCTTTTCCAGATACTTATACCGCGCCTCGTTCGCCGCTGGAATAATTAACTGTAACCCAGGAAAAACATTATCAATAACCTGTGCAACATCAAGAAATAGATCGGCCATAAGCTCTAACTCACCCGCCCGACTGCCTGGCATGATGCAAAGAACGGGGATTTCTGAATCTAACCCAAGAGCACACCTTGCCCTGGCGGTGTCAGGTTCCATTGGCAACTGTTGGGCTAGAGGGTGCCCGACATAACGAACTGGAACATCATGCTGACGATAAAAATCAGCCTCAAATGGAAAAAGAGACAGCATTAGATCAACAGAGTTTTTGATTTTCTTAATTCTTCCCTGACGCCATGCCCAGACCGACGGACTCACATAATGAACCGTTTTCACACTCAGCGAGTGTAATTTAGCTTCTATGGTCAAGTTGAAATCGGGGGAATCTATTCCAATAAATACAGCCGGTTTGTCTTCACTGTAACGCTTGACAATAGTCCTGCGGATACGCAACAGTTCTGGCAAACGTTTTAACGGCTCAATAAACCCCATTACTGACAATCGATCCATGTCAAACAGAGATTGGAAGCCCTCTGCCTGCATTTTGGGACCGCCAATACCCTCAAACACAGCATCGGGAAATTGTGCTTTTAACGCCCTGATTAAATCAGCACCAAGTAGATCGCCCGACGCTTCTCCTGCCACGATTGCAAAGATAGGCGATTGACTGACCATAGCCTAGCGAATAATGCCGCGAGTAGAACGCTCAAGAGACTGCAACAACATACTAATCACAACATCGTCACCTAACTCAGCGACCAATTTTAACGCCTCATCCAGCTGCAATCCACGCCGATAAAGAATCTTATAGGCTTTATTAGCTAAAGCTATCTGCTCTATTGAAAAATCGCGGCGCTTAAGACCTTCACGATTTATCGTACGCGGCTCAGCGGGACTGCCAAAAGCCGTAACATAAGCTGGGACATCATGATAAACAAACGCAGCCGGACCGATAAAACAATGAGGACCAAGACTTACAAACTGATGAATGAGCGAATAACCGGAGATAATAGCCCAATCGCCAACCTCTACATGTCCCGCTATAGCTGAGTTATTACCCATAATTATATTGGAACCAACCAGAGAATCATGGCCAACATGAGCATAGGCCATCAATAAATTGTTATCGCCAATACGTGTTTCGTTTTTGTCTTGAATAGTCCCTCGGTGAATCGTCACGCCTTCTCTAATTGTATTGTTGTCTCCGATCACTAACCGCGTAGGCTCACCCTTATACTTAAGATCTGGCGTATCTTCACCAACGGTCGAAAATTGATAAATCTTATTATTTTTACCTAAGTTTGACGGGCCCTTAATAACTACGTGCGAGGAGATATCACATCCATCACCAATATTCACACCCGGTCCAATAGTCGTCCAAGGGCCTACTGCGACGTTCTTTCCAATCACTGCCGATGAATCAATTATCGCACTAGGGTGAATCACTTAAGTTTTTCCCTATCTCTATATGCGCAAAGTAAAGTCGCCTCACAGGCTACCTCACCATCCACAGTGGCACTCGTCTTGAATCGCCAAATATTTCGCTTTACACCCAGCACTTCTGAAGACAGCATCAGCTGATCTCCAGGAACCACGGGGCGCCTAAACCGGACCTTGTCAACACCGGCAAAAAGATAGAGCTTACCGTCATCTGCCGTCGTCCCCGTCGAAGCAAAGCCCAGTATCCCAGATATCTGCGCGAGAGCCTCGATAATCATGACGCCTGGAAATATTGGCGCCCCGGGAAAATGCCCATTAAATATTTCCTCATTCACGGTAATATTTTTATAGCCTACAATACTCTCATTGGGCTCGATCTCGAGCACTCGATCCACTAACAAAAGCGGGTAACGATGCGGTAACAACGCCATAATTTCATTAATATTCATAAATTTCCGTAGTTTGCATTAACCAATATACACAGATAAAGAGCCTTTATCTGCCATATTCAATGCTAGTAGTCTCTCCCAAAAGTTCTAATCTTCGAGTTTTTTTAACCTTCGAGCCATATCATCTAGTTGCGCCATTCGCACAGAGTTCTTTCTCCAATCAGCCGTTTTCAAGACTTGCGTCCCACCTGATGAATAAGAACCTGACTCAGTAATCGATTTCGTCACCAATGTTCTGGCCGTAAAAGTGACGTTATCACATACCGATATATGCCCAACAATAGCCACATACCCGGCTAAAATACAATTACGTCCAACCGAGGCACTACCAGCCACCCCGGCGTACGCGGCCATAGCCGTATTATCTCCAACCACTGCGTTGTGCGCTATCTGGACGTGATTATCAAGAATCACACCATTTCCAACAAAGGTGTCTCCCAGAGCCCCTCTATCAATCGTTGTACAGGCCCCCACTTCAACATCATTTCCTATGGTCACTCCGCCTATCTGATATATCTTCTGCCAACCACCTGCTGCCAGCGGGGCAAACCCAAATCCATCAGCGCCGATCACTGAACCACTATGCACTCTGGCATTGTGCCCAATTGTAACATCATGATAAATAGCTACATTTGAAGATATATGAGAGTTTTCGCCTATTTCAGACCGGGCTCCAATAACCGTATTTGCATCGATACGGCAACCCGAAGCAATAACGGCGCCCCCTTCGATCACAACATTAGGCCCAACATACACATTATCAGCCACCTTAGCGGTAACATCCACGATTGCACTGGGATGAACAAACGAATCCATAGGCTCAGCGCTATCAAACCATAATGAAATCAACGCATACGCTAGATAAGGATCCGCCACAACAAGACAATCATGCGCATACCCATCCGCGTTTTTCTCCGAGAGAATAACCGCCGATGCTTGAGAACCCGTAAGGTATTTTGAATATTTCGTATTCGATAAGAACGCGAGCTGCCCCTCTACAGCATCCTGAAGGGTATTCAGCCCTGTGATTCTTACTTCTGGATCACCACGCAACTCAGCCTTGAGATACGCAGCAATTTCACCAAGAGAATAGTCGCGAGTCATAAAACGCCATTACTGCTGTTGAGTGTTCTGATTCAAACGATCGACCACTTTAGCCGTTAAATTGTTTTCTGGACTAGCAACAATCACAGATTCTGATCTTAGCAACAGCGTTATACCTTCTTCTTGGACAACTTGAGCCAACGCCTCCTGAAACTGAGGAGATAGCTCCTGCATGATTTGCTGCTGTAACTCTTTTTGCTCAGCTTGAATTTTTTGTACCGCAAGATCATAGTCAGCTTTAGCATAGGACATCTTCTTTTGCTGTGCTGCAACCTGCTCTGCAGACCAAGTCAGCCGCTTAGTTTCAGCCTCTTTACCCATAGCTTGTAAATCAGCGGCTGAGCCTTCAGCTTTGGCTTTGAGAGCAACAAAGTCAGCACTCTCCAGCGAGGTCTTAACGCTATTTTGAGCGTAATCAGAAGCAAACATAGCCTGCTGGATATCAATGACCGCTATTTTTGTTTCTGCTGCTATAGCAACCGACGCAAACCCTACCATGCTGACTACCACTAAAACTAACGCTTTCAAATTACTCACAATACTTCTCCAAACATAAGATTAAAATTAAAATTGATTACCCAACGAAAACTGGAATACTTCAGTTTCGTCAAACTCATTTGCATTAAGAGGCTTCGCCACACTAAACGTGATGGGTCCAAAGCCACTCAACCATGTTGCACCTAATCCAACGGAATATCTAAGCTCACCAGCATCAGGGCTAAAACAATTTACCTGAGAACCACCGCATTTGGTATTAAAAATATTACCCGCATCAACAAAAAATGAGGATTGCACCGACCGCTGGTCCTTTATGAAAGGAAGTGGGAACAGAATTTCAGCGCCAAACTCCACCTGTACATTGCCCCCTGAGGGCCTACCTAAGGCATATCTGCCTTCGCAGGGAGGATCTTGTAATACACAGGTAGGCGTGGACCTGGGCCCTAATCGCTGTTTCTCAAAGCCTCGCACTGAACCAAATCCTCCACCATAAAAGTTCTTAAAGAAGGGTAACTGACTGGTGCCACCATAACTTTCGCCAAAGCCCATATCCGCTCTTAGTTTTAACGTCAGGGATCGGGTGAGTCCCATAAGACGCTCACCCTTGTAGGTTAACTTGTAGTACTCCAGACCTGAACCGGGAAGATAAAGTTCAAGACCAACACGTTGAGATGTGCCTCGAGTTGCAAAGATGCCGCGGTTTAGTGTCGACTTAACCCAATTTAAATTAAAGGTAATGGAATCAAAATCTGTACCATTAGCTTCAATAAAGTCATCGATTTCATAGGAAGTCGTGTAGTCTCCTTGTGTTAAAGCTAAATTTTCATAACCAAAACCAAACCCTATTCGCTGAATTTCTGACACTGGATAACTCCAGTTCACTCGAACCCCGTAGGTATCTTGCGAAAATGGCTGCAGACGAAGCTTACTATAATCTGTTTCACTCGCATAAATACTATAGCCCGCGGCAACGCCATCAGCCGTAAAATATGGCTCGGTATAACTAAAGTTCAACGAGCTTGAATAGGTGCTGCGATTTATACCCACACCAACCTGCTTCCCGCTGCCCAGAAAATTATTCTCGCTAAGATTGGCGCCAAGCATTAATCCATATCCCTGCGAGTACCCCAAGTTAGCCCCTATAGATCCTGAAGGCTGCTCTTCAACCGAATAGACTACGTCTATCTGATCATTAGTGCCCGCAACGGGAAGATTCTCCACGTTCACTTCTTTAAAAAAGCCTAACCGCTCAAGACGGACTTTAGATAACTCAATCAACGCATTGTTAGCTGAGCCCCCTTCCATCTGGCGCATTTCTCTGCGTAACACGGGATCTGCTGTCTTAGTATTACCTCGAAATTCTATCCTTCGGACATAAGCACGCATGCCGGGTTTAACTAAAAAGGTGATCTTCGCTGTCTTTTCGTCCACATCTAGATCAGGGAATCCTTCAACTTCCGCAAAAGTGTAGCCTTCATTTCCAAGACGACGCGTAATGTATTCACTAGAGGTAGTCATTAACACTTGCGAAAAAGTTATCCCCTCTTTCATTAATATTAACGCTTTGATGTCATCCTCAGGAATCATCAAATCCCCTGCAAGCTCAACATCACTAACGGTATAAACATCACCCTCATCAATATTAATGGTAATAAAAACTGACTCTTTGTCCGGGCTAATAGAAACTTGAGTGCTAGACACTTCAAACTGCAGATAGCCTCTATCTAAATACCAAGTTTCCAATGTCTCCAAATCGCCCGATAATTTTTCCCTAGAATACTTATCATTACTGGTTATAAATGACAGCCAGCCTGTTTTATTTTGCTCGAATTGATCGAGTAAGTCTTCCTCAGAGAAGTCTGCATTGCCCACAATATTGATATGTCGGATTTTTGCTACATCACCTTCATCGATATCAATATTCACCGCCACGCGATTTCGCGGCAACTGTTTTACTTCTGTTTTGACCAACGCACCGTACCGGCCTTGAGACACATACTGCCGCTGAAGTTCTTGAGTCATTCCCTCCAGTATCACCTGGCGAAAAATCTGCCCCTCAGCTAATCCATTATCACGCAAAGCCTCTAAAAGCTGATCCGTTTCAATTGCCTTATTGCCGTCAAGATTAATCTCGGTAACTGCTGGCCGTTCAACTAAGCCAACGACTAAAATGCCATTCTCCCGGGCGATAATAACATCGGCAAAGTAACCCGTTCGAAATAAAGAACGTGTCGCCTCACGTACAGAGGTTTCATCAACAATATCCCCGACACTCAGGGGTAATGAAGCAAAAACAGTGCCCGCAGACACCCTTTGAAGACCTTCAATACGAATATCCAAAACCTGAAACTCATCAGCATATGATGCGACAGAATGGATCATTAGCGCTAGAAATAAACCTGTTAGCAGTTGCTTCATGAAAATATTCAAACCTAATTATTAATTATTGTAAGTAAATTCAAAACGTTCGCATCAAATCATTAAATGTGGCAAAGACCATTAAACCGACGAGCATCGCAAAACCGGCCTTATAACCCAATAACTGAGTCCGTTCAGATACCGGTGAACCTTTAACCAACTCAAACATCATAAACAACAAATGTCCGCCATCCAAAATAGGAATGGGCAACAAGTTCATTACGCCGAGCATTATACTTAGAATAGCAATGAAGCGAATAAAATTATCAAACCCTGATCGAGCTGACTCACCAGCGACTTTTGCAATACTGATAGGCCCACTAAGATTCTTTGGACTTAAATCTCCAGTGATTAACTTACCAATTGATTTCAAGACAAAAAAACTGGTGCTAATCGTTTCTTCAATGCCGCGAGGAACAGCGGTAAAAACATTGTAGTTTACCGTCCTCACCAAATCCTCGGGATACTCCACTCTCGATGATAACTGGATGCCTAGTTGCCCTATCTGCTCCCCAGATCTGATGACTAATCTAGGTCTCGCGTAAATATCAAGGAGTTGATCTTCCGAACCTACCTTATACCGCTCCACCGTCAACAACACATCTTGCCCCGCACTGTCAGAAACGTTCTGAACAAACTCCTCCACTGCGACTATTGGCATCCCATTAAAAGATATTAATCGATCGCCAGAGCGCAACCCAGCATCAAATCCAGCCCCATCTTGCCCAACATCGGAAACACTTAGTTCTTTCAGAACCAACGGAGGCGTCAACCCCAAATCCCGGAGTACAGACGGCTCTTCCACATCTGTCAACCAATCCTCAACAGAGATTCCTAGGTCATAGCGAATATCTGAGTCAGCATAAACTACGGTAAACGGGATACTCCCACTATGACCAATATAATCGAATAACCTGCGCGACAATTCAGTCCATGAATTAACCGATCGTCCGCCAACAGCAACAATCTCCATATCCCGTTCAAAACCAGCCTGCTCAGCCATGGAGGCTATCTTCACGTCCCCTAAAACAGGAGCCAAACCTCGCTCTCCACCCAGAAACATAAACCAAAAAATGACACTTGCTAGCAAAAAGTTAGCCAACGGGCCTGCCGCAACGATCGCCATCCGCTGCCAAAGGCTTTTCGAGGGAAACGAATAAGGTAAATCTTCGGGCAAAACGTCGCCAGAGCGCTCATCAAGCATCCGCACGTATCCGCCAAGAGGCAAAGCTGCAAGAATAAATTCAGTACTGTGCTTGTCTCGCCACTTAAACAAAGCAGGCCCAAAACCGATGGAAAACTGCTCAACACGAACACCGCAACGCCGTGCCACCCAAAAATGACCAAATTCATGGAAAGTAACTAAGACCCCAAGGGCCAAAAATGTATAAAAGATAGTGACCAAAATATCCATGGTTTAGCGCTCTATTTCTAAAATATAGGACGTAGCATAACTGCGCGCCCTGCGATCAGACTCTTGGACTGCAGTAAGTGATTCTGGTTCATTAAATATAGACCCAGAAAGCGTTTCTTTTACGACATCTGCGATTTGGGTGAAACCAATTCGCCTGTCAAGGAATGCTTGAACGGCAATCTCATTAGATGCATTGAGAACTGCTGGCGCATCCTTCCCCGTCCGAGCTGCTTCAGATGCTAACGTAAGACAAGGAAAGCTGTCTAGATCTGGTCTGGTGAAATCCAATCGCGCGATATCAAACAGATCCAATTCAGCCACTCCAGAATCGATACGTTCAGGCCAAGCTAATGCATGAGCAATAGGTGTACGCATATCGGGATTGCCAAGCTGAGCAATCACCGAGCCGTCTGCATATTGAACTAGCGAATGAACGATACTCTGAGGATGCACAATGACCTCAATCTGATCTGGGCTTGCGTCAAACAACCAGCAAGCCTCGATCAACTCCAGCCCCTTATTCATGAGTGTGGCCGAATCCACCGATATTTTTTGGCCCATACTCCAATTCGGGTGGGCAACAGCCTGCTCCACCGTTACATCGAGCATCTGCTCTGTGGTTAAACCTCTAAATGGCCCACCAGACGCAGATAACAGAAGCCTTAAGACCCCAGATCCCGAGAGACCTCTGGACGTTGGAGGCAAGCACTGAAAAATTGCATTGTGCTCGCTATCTACGGGCAATAACAAAGCTCCGGAAGCTTTTACCGCCTCCATGAAAAGACCACCCGCCATCACAAGTGCTTCTTTATTAGCCAGCAGAATTTTTTTACCCGCATGTACCGCTGAGAGTGTTGGCACTAAACCAACTGCACCAACAATTGCCGCCATGACAATATCAACATCACCATGGCTGGATACTTCGCTCAAGGCTTCAATACCGCAAAGTACTTCAGTCTCTGCACCTGCGCTCTTAAGCTTGGCTCTAAGAATACTAGCGGACTGAGGATCTATGACAACGGCGTATCTCGCACTATGCTGTATACACTGCTCCGCAAGGAGGTCAATTTTTTGATTTCCTGTTAAGGCAAAAATGCAATATTTATCGGGATGCTGGGAGATGACATCGAGCGTACTAACACCAATAGACCCGGTTGCACCAAGAACAGTTATTTGTTGCCGCATCAGAATGTATGCGTAAAGGGTAAAATTAAACCAAACATAGGTAGCGCAGCCATAACTCCGTCAATACGATCAAGTACACCACCGTGGCCAGGTAATAGCCGACCACTGTCTTTGACGCCACTATGACGTTTGATCATGCTCTCAAATAAATCACCAAGTACTGAATAAAGCGCCACAGGGATAACAAGTAGCGAAAGGCCTAATACAGTAACGTGATCAGACAAATACCAAACCAGCGAACCGACCAACACGCCCTCCAGCAGTAAACCGCCTACAAATCCTTCCCATGTTTTTCCTGGGCTAATTATCGGCGCCAACTTATGCTTGCCAAAATATTTCCCAGCGAAAAAACCACCGACATCTGCTAAGACTATGATGACAATAGCTAGTAGCAACAGCCATTGTCCAGACTGATAATTTAGAATTGTCACAATGGCAATCCAGGTGAAGCCTAAAAGTATAAGACCCAACAAACCCAGAATAGGACGTGCAGACCATAGAATAGCGCTAGATGGGTAACCCTGAATCCAAAGAAAAATAAAAGCCCAGACGCCAACGGCCACAAGCAATAATTGCTGAGCTCTTTGAGGGTCAAACGTATCAGGAAGCCCGAGCCAGAGCGAAGCCGCAAAAAGAGTCATGACAATAAGCAGTAAATAACCGATTCTAGCTATTACTGAGCGTATTTTCACCAACCTACTCCACTCCCATCCAGCAACCAGGACCAGTGGCACTGTCGCAATGGAAAACAGCATTGAGGGCATGAGAAAGAGCGCAGGCAAAAAAATTGCTACCATGCATAGTGCTGTGATGATTCGTAATCTAAGCATTAGACGGCTCTACATAATTAACACTGTGATCTGCCAAAAGTCTTTCCTTAGGCCAAAACGTTACTACGAGAATCAGTGAGGAGATCAGATCTCCATCAAATCCCTTTCTTTAATGACCAACGCTTCGTCAACACGGGCAATAAACCGATCAGTTATTTTCTGAACGTCGTCGTGAGCTTTTCGCTCTTCATCTTCACTGATATCTTTCTCTTTCAAAAGATCTTTGACATCGGTCAGGATATCACGACGAATATTTCTAATTGAAATTCTAGAGTTCTCAGCTTCAGCTTTTGCTTGCTTCCCATAGGTCCTACGCGTTTCTTCAGTCAATGCTGGCAGTGGAAGCCGAATTACTGAACCCGCAGTGGAAGGATTAAGCCCCAAATCAGATTTCATGATCGCTTTTTCAATCTCAGGAACCAAAAACTTCTCCCAAGGAGTGACCGATAAGGTTCGAGAATCTTCAACAACAATAGATGCAGCCTGTGAAAGAGGGGTATCTACACCGTAATAATCAACGGAAATGCCATTCAACAGGCTCGAATGGGCACGACCGGTGCGGATTTTATTAAACGCATTACCCAGAGCATCAATTGATTTAGACATTCGCTGTTCAGCATCTATTTTTAATTCATTTATCATAGTCCATCCCCTTAACTCTCTTCTATCAAAGTGCCCTCATCGCCGCCAACCACCAAATTAAGCAAGGCGCCCTGCTTTGACATCCGAAAAACCCTCAGTGGCATATTATGCTCTCGGCAGAGGCAAATAGCAGTAAGGTCCATCACACCAAGTTTTTTATCCAACACCTGATCATAGGTCAGGTGAGTATATAATTCTGCATCGGCATTTAACATTGGATCCGCACTATAGACCCCGTCAACCTTAGTTGCTTTCAAAACAACATCAGCATCGATTTCTATACCTCTAAGACAGGCTGCTGAATCAGTAGTAAAAAATGGATTGCCTGTACCTGCCGCAAAGATAACAACATCGCCATCTTTTAAGTAACGAATCGCACGACGACGATCATAGTGTTCAACGACACCGCTCATCGGAATGGCTGACATTACGTGAGAGGAAATATTGGTCCGTTCAAGAGCATCACGCATCGCTAAAGCATTCATGACCGTGGCAAGCATGCCCATGTGATCACCAGTGACCCGATCCATACCTGCAGCATTAAGTGCCGCACCACGGAAGAGATTACCACCACCTATCACCAAACCAATTTGAACGCCTATGCCTACTAGCTGGCCTATTTCTAAAGCCATACGATCAAGGACTTTAGGGTCAATCCCAAAGCCCTCAATACCCATAAGTTCTTCACCACTCAACTTAAGAAGAATACGCTTATACTTTTTCTCTTTGACGGATAGTGGCATAACAACTCCTAATTTTGACGGCTAACTGGCACCTTTAACTTGAGCGGCAACTTCAGTCGCAAAATCAACTTGCGCAACCTCTATGCCCTCACCTACTTCAAATCGAACAAATGACAGCACCTCAGCTCCGGCCTCTTTGACCAGTTTCCCTACAGTAACATCAGGGTCTTTGACAAATGACTGATCTACCAGGCTGCTCTCTTTTAAGAACTTACTCACTCGGCCAATAATCATTTTTTCGATTATTTCTTCTGGCTTACCGCTCTCGCGTGCTTGCGCCGCAAATATTTCCTTCTCAGCTGCGACTACTTCTGCTGGCATTTGATCAGAGCTTACCACCGCTGGATTAACGGCCGCAACGTGCATGGCAACATCTCTTGCAAGTTCCTCAGAGCCACCGCTTAGACCAACCAAAACCGCAATTCTATTATTGCTATGGACGTAGCCGCCGACTACCGGCGCTTCGATACTCCCAGCTCGACGTGGAGATATATTTTCACCCGTCTTTTGTACCAAAGCCTCGCGCGCAGACTCTAATTCACCAGCCATTATTGCGGCCATATCTGTTTTTTTGTTGACAAATGCCGACTCCAAAACAGTCGCCACAAACCCTTGAAATCCTTCATCTTTCGTCACGAAATCAGTTTCGCTATTCACCTCTACAACAACCCCATAACCAGCCTCTACCTTTACAGATACAAGTCCGTCCGCAGCAGTCCGTCCAGCTTTCTTAGCTGCCTTCATACCACTGGATTTACGAAGTTCTTCAATTGCTTTGTCGATATCCGCACCCGCCTCAGCAAGCGCCCTCTTGCATTCCATCATGCCCAAACCAGTTCGCTCTCGCAGTTCTTTCACCAAAGAAGCTGTTACCTGTGCCATACCAATCCTCTCTAAATCATAATTTCAGTTAAAATAAAGGGGGCTAGAACCCCCTTTATTTATTACACAATGTTTTGAAGTTTACTCTGCAGCAGTATCAGCAGGAGCCTCTTTCGCAGCAACTTCCTCAGCTACAGGCTCTGCCTTAGCAACAACTTCCTCAGCTATAGGCGCAGCCTCTGCAGCAACAACTTCCTCAGCTACAGGCGCAGCCTTTGCAGCAACAACTTCTTCTGCCGCTGGAGCTTCAACCGCAGGTGCTTCAGCTTCTGCCACTTCGACGAATTCATCCTTACTCGTTATAGCTGAAGCCTGATCTTTACCTTCTAGAATAGAATCAGCTATCGACGCAGCATAAAGCTTTATCGCACGGATAGAATCATCGTTGCCCGGAATTATATAATCGACGCCATCTGGATTGCTATTTGTGTCAACGATGCCAACAACGGGTATACCCAGTTTGTTAGCTTCATTAATTGCAATACGCTCGTGATCCACGTCAACAACAAACAGGATGTCTGGCAACCCGTTCATATCCTTGATCCCACCGATAGAATTTTCAAGCTTGTCTTTCATACGAGTCCGCATCAGAACTTCTTTCTTGTTGAGCTTGTCAAAAGTACCATCGCTTTCCTGAGTTTCTAGCTCTCTAAAACGCCGGATAGAAGCCCTAATCGTTTTGTAGTTAGTCAACATTCCACCAAGCCAGCGGTGGCTAACATAAGGCATGCCAGAACGCTCGGCTTGCTCTTTAATGATTTTTTGAGCTGCTCGTTTAGTGCCGACGAAAAGTATCTGATTACCTTTAGCCGCTTCAATGCGCAAAATCTCCAAGGCTTCGTTAAAAGCAGGAACTGTGTGCTCGAGGTTAATAACATGAACTTTGTTACGAGAGCCAAAGATAAACTGACTCATTTTAGGATTCCAGAAGCGAGTTTGGTGACCAAAGTGAACACCAGCCTGCAACATATCGCGCATACTAACAATAGACATAAATTTTCCTTTTAGGGGTTAAGCCTCCACATCCCCCAATAATCAACCCATCAAGCCAAATTTCGACCTAAAAGGCACCCAGACTATTGTGCCGGAATGTGTGTGTCGTTTAGTTTAAAAAACATGTCGCAGGAACATTCCCACAACGGCGCGCTTTATACCATAACAAGACAGTCAATTAAAGAAAAATACTGACAAACTTTAGTAGTAGTCTGTCGTCCCTTATCATTACGCCTGCTAGATCGGCTGTTTCTGCAGGAAAAGTTTATCCAACACTCCCCCTGAGCAAATTTGATGCGTACAATAGACATGTAATCTTATCTCTTTGGACCGATCATGACTGTAAAAATAAGAAGCGCCGAACAACTGGCTAAAATGCGCATTGCCGGCCGACTTGCTGCTGAGGTTCTTGAACTTATAGAGCCTTTTGTCGTGCCGGGAGTGACGACTGAAGCCCTCGATAAAATCTGTCATGACCACATCGTGCAGGTTCAAAACGCCATCCCAGCTTGCCTTGGATACAATGGGTTCCCTAAGTCCATATGCACGTCCATTAACCAAGTCATCTGCCACGGCATACCCTCTGACAAAAAGGTGCTTAAAAATGGTGACATTATTAACATTGATGTTACCGTCATCAAAGATGGTTGGTTTGGTGATACCAGTAAAATGTATTGTGTGGGCCAGGTGGCACCTCATGCGCAGCGACTGATTAAGATAAGTCAGGAATGTCTATACATGGCGATGGATATCGTTCGTCCTGGAATTCGTCTTGGCGACATTGGACACATCATTCAAACTCATGCAGAGAAAAATTATTACTCCGTGGTTAGAGACTACTGTGGTCATGGTATTGGGGACATATTTCATGAAGAGCCACAAGTGCTTCATTACGGTAAACCCGGAACGGGTCTAGAGCTTCAAGAAGGAATGACCTTTACCATTGAACCGATGATCAATGCGGGCAAATATGCCGGTAAGTTAAAGTCAGATGGGTGGACCGTAGAAACCCGAGATGGACGACTTTCATCCCAGTGGGAGCACACCATGGCTGTAACCGCTAACGGCTGTGAGGTTTTCACTGCTCGGCAGGAAGAATCATTTTAACCCGGGGCCCCCTATAGTGCTGCTCAAGTCTTCCGAAAGAACAGGCTCACTCAACAAAGTGCTCTTAAATGCACCCCTGTTCTTTGACCAAAAGCGATTTCTTCTTGATCTGGACGCGGGTGATCCGATCTTTGTTTTTCGCAATGCATTAAGCGCGGCCAAGGCCCATTTCAACAACCGGTTTCACGAAGGTGAAGACGTTCATACTCTGGTCAATGAAACCGCTAGGTTTGCCGACCTAGTATTACGGCTCGCCTGGGAACGATACGAATGGGACAGCGATATCAGTTTAATTGCCGTTGGCGGCTACGGCAGAGGGGAGCTACACCCCTTCTCTGACATCGACTTACTCATTTTAATGCGCCGTGATCGAGGGAAAAGATACCAACAAAGCATCGAGCAATTTCTAACTTTTTTGTGGGACATAAAACTTGTCATTGGTCATAGCGTGCGGTCTCTATCTCAATGCGTAGACGAAGCAAAAGCAGATATCACCATCGCGACCAATCTTATGGAAACTCGTTTATTGTGCGGCAATGGAAAACTACTTCAAAGCATGCTTAGAAAAACAGGGCCCGATAGGATTTGGGCATCGTCTAAATTCTACAGCGGAAAGGTTGAAGAGCAACGAGCCCGGCATCAAAAACACGATGATACTGAATATAACCTTGAACCCAATATAAAGGAAGCTCCCGGAGGCTTGCGCGACATCCAGCTAATCAACTGGACAGCTAAACGTCACTTTCAAGTTCATCGCAGATCACACTTAGTGGAAAAAGGTTTTCTTTCTGAGGAGGAATACAGAACACTGCGTCGAGACGAAGAGTTTTTGTGGAAGGTTCGTTATGGCTTGCATCTTATTGCCGGTCGCGCAGAAGAACGGCTTCTTTTTGATTACCAGCGCAAACTTTCAGAAATGTTCGGTTATACCGATAGTGATGGCAGGCTTGGCGTTGAAAAATTCATGCAACGTTATTATCAGGTTGTAATTTCAATTCGTGAACTGACAGACGTACTGCTTCAACACCTCGATGAGGCAATATACCGAGAAGGTAAGACGAAGTATGCTGTCAAGATCAATGATCGATTTCTCATTCGTGATAATTATCTAGACACCATTGATGCCTTTGTTTTTGTCAGGTATCCGTCGGCTTTATTGGAACTGTTTGTCATTCTAGGAGAGAACGATAGTATTCTTGGGATAAGAGCAACGGCGATCAGGCAAATCAGGCTGCATCGGAATTTAATTGATGACGAATTCAGAAACAGCGCGAAAAATAAAGAACTCTTTATACGTCTACTAAAAGTTCCATTTAAACTCTCGGAACAACTCCAGCGGATGAATCGTTACGGTATTCTGGGCAAATATCTCCCTGAATTTGGTAAGATAGTCGGCCAGACCCAGCATGATTTATTTCATATATATCCAGTGGACGTGCACACTCTTCAAGTGGTGAGGAATTTACGCCGATTTGTGCGGCCAGAAATGACGAAACTATTTCCAATCGCTTCACATATCTATAAAAATTTAGGTAAACCTGAATTAATTATCATTGCTGCCTTGTATCATGATATAGCCAAAGGCCGAGGTGGTGACCACTCAAAACTAGGTGCTGCTGATGTCATTGCATTTGGCCTAAGTCATGGGCTGCAACCAGAAGAAATCGATCTTTTAAAGTGGTTGGTGGAAAGCCACCTTTTGATGTCCACGGTGTCTCAAAAAGAGGATACGTCCGATCCCGATGTGATCTACAAATTCGCCTGTCTGGTTGGTGATTTAATGCATCTTGAGCATTTGTATTTACTCACCGTCGCCGACATTAACGCCACTAATCCAAGGTTATGGACCGACTGGAAAGGTTCACTGATGCATAACCTTTACTTTGAAACTAAACGAGCCTTGCAAACTGGTCTTGGATCTCCTGAAAAACGCTCGACTTGGGTAGCTTCAGCAAAAAGAGCCGCCTTTGAACGATTAGAGGGTATGGATGTCACTCAATCTCAAGCTAAGGAGGTCTGGCATGATGTTGATGACGAGTTCTTCCTACGGGAGCGTGCCTCAGATATTGCCGCCTTTACAGCTGCTATTATTGCCATTAAAGATCCTGATGAGCCATTAGTCCTATTACGCGATGTGGGAGTAGAGATACCTATCGCCACTCAAATCTTTGTTTACGCCGGAGACCGAGAGCAAATCTTTTCAGTGATCGCAACAATTCTTGAACAGCTTCAGCTCACCATTCAAGACGCACGACTTCAAACTAACAGTCACAATCAAGCTTTTGATGTATTTTACGTACTGGATGATGAAGACCGGCCCGTAGGGCAAAATGCCGAACTTTGTGAGAAAATCATTAAAGCATTGAAAAAAGGTATTAAGAATCCGAAAAATGTGAACCCTCCTGTTCGGCGGCGAACATCTCGCCAACTAAAACAGCTGACCATGAAAACCACAACTTCACTACAAAATGATCCTGAGAGCAACACCACAGTACTCGAAGTTATAACGCCTGATCGTCCTGGATTACTTGCTCATTTGGGTCGTATATTCCTGCGCTATGAGCTAAATCTGTGCAACGCTAAGATTGCGACCCTAGGAGAGCGAGTTGAAGACGTGTTTTATCTCACTGACCGAAACCATCTCCCACTCACTGACCCCGACTTTAATCTGATAATACAAAAGACTATCTGCGAAGAACTTGATCAACGAAATAGAGAAGAGACCAATGGCGCTTAGACGTAACAACCAGAAAGATGGCATTAGCCAATGAATGCTAATCTTGGCCTATTGCAGGCCTATCCTTTTCAGAGACTCAATGAACTCAAAGCAGGCATTACTCCGCCAGCGCATCTAACTCACATTTCACTCTCTATTGGTGAACCGAGACATCCTGCCCCTAAATTTGTCAAGCAGGCTTTAACGGCATCAATTGATAAATTATCGCACTACCCCTCGACTCGAGGCTCAATTGAGCTTAGAACATCAATAAGTCAGTGGCTAGAACAACGATTTCATCTACGTAAAGATAGTCTAGATCCAGAATCTAACGTTTTGCCAGTCTGCGGCACACGGGAAGCAATCTTCGCCTTCACCCAAGCGACCATAAGTCCAAATGACCGCTCGGCTAAACCCGTAGTGATTACACCAAATCCGTTTTATCAAATTTATGAAGGTGCAGCCATTCTGGCCGGGGCAGAGCCTTACCTGTTAAACTGCAATGCTGACAATGGATTTATCCCGGACCTAGATGCCGTGCCACAAGCGATATGGGAACGCTGCCAGCTATTGCAACTATGCTCTCCAGGTAATCCGACGGGGGCAGTAATGACGATCGCACAAATGCAGCACGCAGTTCATCTGGCAGATCAATATAACTTCCTCATTGCCAGTGATGAATGTTACTCGGACATTTATCTTGATGAGAGTAAGCCCCCGCCAGGTTTACTTGAGGCTTGTAAGGCAATGGGTCGTTACCACTATGATCGTTGTGTGGTTTTCCATAGTCTTTCAAAACGCTCAAATTTACCAGGCCTAAGATCAGGTTTCGTTGCTGGAGATAAATCCATTTTGAGCCGATTTCTTAACTATAGAACCTACCATGGGTGCAGTATGTCTTTACCTGTACAAATTGCCTCCACCGCAGCGTGGAAAGACGAGGCTCATACCATCGAAAACAGAACTCTTTACCGGGAAAAATTTTTAGCGGTTACAGATATATTGAGGGACTGCATGACGTTCCCAGAACCCCAGGCCAGCTTCTACCTTTGGGCAGAGACTCCAATTGATGATCAACAGTTTGCCAAACAACTCTATTCCCAGCAAAACGTAACCTTACTACCAGGTCAATTTCTATCCCGCCCAACGCCTAAAGAAAATCCAGGATTAAATCGTGTTCGAATAGCTTTGGTCGCTGAAATTGAAGAGTGCATAGAGGCCGCTCATCGCATAAAAGAATTCATTATCTCTATCGACAGTGCACGAGGTACTTAGCATGCTAAAAAAAGCACGTGCTGAGTTCATTTTTGAGCGGTTAACTGAGCTCTACCCTGAAACACCGACTCCACTGACGCACAAAGACAACTTTACGCTTTTAGTGGCCGTATTATTAAGTGCGCAATGCACTGACGAACGGGTTAACAAGGTCACTCCAGCATTGTTTGCAGAGGCAGATAACCCCTTTGACATGCAAGAAGTGCCTTTAGATACTATCTATAACATAGTGCGCCCCTGCGGTCTTGCCCCGCAAAAATCCAAAGCGATTTTAGGTTTATCTAAAATATTAATAGCCCAACACAACGGTCAAGTACCGGAAGATATCAACATTTTGGAAACTTTACCGGGTGTTGGCCACAAGACAGCCAGCGTAGTCATGTCTCAAGGTTTCGGTCATCCTGCCTTTCCCGTGGATACCCATATTCACCGTCTAGCCCAACGCTGGGGACTGACCAAAGGCAAAAATGTAACGCAAACTGAGCGTGATTTAAAAAGACTCTTCAAGCGAGAACACTGGAACAGCCTGCACTTACAAATAATTTTCTATGGCCGAGAGTTCTGCTCGGCGCGAGGCTGTGATGGCACAATCTGTGATATCTGTACCACCTGCTACCCCAATCGCAAAAATCCGTTCGTCGCAAAGAAACCTTAATGAAACAAAGGTTTTCAAAACTATATTTGGTATCATGACGCCACACTTGTCGAGAGTCATTTAACCTGTGATCATCCTTTTTGGCATCAAGAACTGCGATACCGTGAAAAAAGCTCGCCTATGGCTGTCTGAGCATAAGATCGAACATCGCTTTCATGATGTTCGAACTGACGGGCTCAAGGTTGAGGAAATTGAAGAGTGGATCGCAAAAACAGACTGGGAGATCGTTCTAAATCGGCGCGGAACAACATGGCGAAAATTAGATCCTAGTACTCAGGAAACTGTCACTAGAAGCAATATAGCAGAGCTTTTACTAGCGAACCCTGCAATGATTAAACGCCCCATATTGGATGTTAACGGCGTTATTAGCGTTGGCTTTAAGCCTGAACTCTATCATTCAATATTTAATTAAATAAAATTAAGAGTAACCTAATGAGTAGTCTTTATAGTTTTGGCATTGGTATCGGCACTAAGAACAGTCGCGGAGAGTGGTTAGAGGTTTTTTACCCCACCCCGCTGTTAAATCCGCCTAAAGACCTAGTCAGTGTCATCACCTCAAGTTTAGGTGCTAACTCAGGTGATATGGAACCCACCACCGACCAACTTTCAGCACTTCACTCTGCACTTAACCACAACGGATATTCTGAGCTTGCCTCATCTATTAAGGCATTGATTGAGTCTAGTCGCCCAGTGTCTGCGACCTTACTATCCGCCGATATCCCACCCGCTTCAGTGCCGCAGGGTTACCTGAAGTTGCATCTACTCTCTCATCGCTTGGTAAAACCTCACGAAACTGAGCTTGCAGGCATTTTTGGAGTGTTAAAAAATGTCGCTTGGACCAGCGCGGGGGCCATCGACGTGGAAGAACTTCCAGATAGATTATTACAAGCTAGAGTCGATGGGCAGCCATTGACCGTCGACTCGGTGGACAAGTTCCCTAAGATGGTTGACTACGTTGTTCCTAGTGGTATACGCATTGCAGACACAAGGCGCGTGCGGCTAGGCGCCTATGTCGGCGAGGGGACTACAGTGATGCACGAAGGATTCATCAACTTTAACGCTGGCACAGAGGGACCAAACATGATTGAAGGACGTGTCTCTGCTGGCGTTTTTTGTGGCGCTGGCTCAGATGTTGGCGGCGGTGCTTCAATCATGGGCACCCTCTCTGGTGGAGGTAGTATGGTCATTGCCCTTGGCGAGAAATGTCTACTAGGTGCTAACTCAGGAGCGGGTATTTGCCTCGGAGATCGCTGCACTATTGAAGCTGGGCTTTATATTACGGCTGGCACAATAGTAACCCTGTTGGACGATCAAAATAAGCCCAGCGGTAAAGCCAAGGCTAGAGAGCTTTCAGGGCATAGTGACTTACTGTTTCGACGAAATTCAATATCGGGCGCGGTTGAATGTCTGACAAATCAGACTGCTGTGGAGCTAAACGAAGCTCTGCACTCGTCTAACTAATAAACATTGACGAGTTTAGGCACCTAAAAGGCTCTGGCCGCAGACTCTAACAATGTTGCCATTAATACCCGCTGCCTGTGGGCTAACAAAAAAACCAATAACTTCAGCCACATCGATCGGCAATCCACCCTGTCCAAGTGATGACAATCTTCGACCCATCTGCCGCGTCAAAAAAGGTATCGCTGCGGTCATCTGAGTTTCAATGAAGCCCGGTGCTACAGCGTTAATGGTAATGCCTCTGGCGGCGCATGGATTGGCTAACGTCTCAACCATGCCTATTACCGCTGATTTAGAGAAAGCATAATTAGTTTGTCCAACGTTACCAGCAATACCACTAATGGAGGCAACACCTATAATTTTGCCGCCATTATCTAAAAGGTCAGTATCTAAGAGCGCGCTATTGATCCGCTGCACGCTACCCAAATTAACTTGCATCAACATATTCCACTGATGGTCACTCATGCGCGACAACATCTTATCTCGTGTTATGCCCGCATTATGGATAATAGCGTGCAGCTCTGCACCCTTCGCTAAACAATAGTCGCGCAGATGCGCCGCTGCCCCATCGTCAGTAATATCCAAGGGTAATGCCATCCCGCCTAGACTGCTCATGACTGATATTAGGTCCGCTTCTGACTGAGGCACATCCACGCCGATAACCCTAGCGCCATCCCTTGATAAGACCTTAGCTATAGCGAGCCCTATACCTCTGGCAGCACCCGTCACTAAAACTGTCTTCCCCATTAATGGCCGTTGCCAATCCGCAGTCATAGAAGCTACTGGGGTAGCGGCAGTCAAGATTTGCGCATTCAAAAAGGCTGACCCCGCTGACAGGAGGAACCGAAGCGGAGCCTGCAGCGAGACCTCACCACCCTTATCGACTAAAATGAGATTCGCTGTGGCACCATTTCGACCAATTTCTTTGGCTAAAGATTTGATAAACCCATGCAATCCTCGTTGCACCGTGCCCTGTTCAACATCATTCGTGGCACTGGGCTTCAAGCCAATCACGATGACGCGTCCATTGGGAGCTAATGCTTTTAAACTTTGCTGAAAAAAAGTATGGAGCTGACTACTTTGCTCGGCACTAGCAATACCCGAGGCGTCATAAATTAGATGCCCCTTAACGTCCATAGGAGTGCCACAGACGATTAGTTTGTTTTCTTTTAGGCATTGTCCAATGGCATCCTCAAAAACGGCGCCATGACTATTCCCCCAAAGTACCTGGCCACTCAATTTGTGAGGTTCTTTTGGATCTTCTCGAACCAGACTCACAGGCTCGGGTAACCCCATGGCAGAAAATAGTTTTTTACCTAAGTTTGAATTAGCTAATTCTAAATACGTGTCTGACACTCTGCGTTATCCTCTTTAAATCCGATAAACGACATTTTACTCTCCAGCTCTAAAATAAGATTGACCTAAATGACAATTTGAGTATTACTGAAGTCATTGGCTTCAAGCCCCAAATCACCTATCCTTAAGTCTTAACCAATTAAAATTACGGGACAAAAATAATGACCGAGATTCGTAACGTAGCCATTGTTGGCGGAAGTAGGATTCCATTTGTGCGCAGCAATACCACCTACAGTCATGCTAGTAATATGGATATGCTAACAGCCGCCCTGCAGGGATTAGTGCAACGTTTCGATCTAGACGGTGAACGATTAGGTGAGGTAGTCGCCGGCGCAGTGATGAAACACTCACGTGATTTTAACTTGGCTCGCGAGGCCACTCTAGATTCGGGACTATCACTGCAAACACCGGCCTATGACATTCAGCAGGCTTGTGGGACAGGCTTGGAAGCCGCTATATTGGTCGCAAATAAGATTGCCTTGGGACAAATAGATTCTGGCATTGCCGGTGGCACAGATACCGCCAGCGATGCGCCAATTGCGCTCAATGAAAAATATCGCCACATGATTTTGAGCCTTAACCGCGCTAAAACCTTGGGACAGCGACTAAAACTTTTTGCCAGTATTCGGCCAAGCTTTATGATCCCCTTGCTTCCAGCTAATGCTGAACCCCGCACTGGTCTATCTATGGGTCAACACTGTGAACGAATGGTTAAACAGTGGGGCATTAGCCGAGAAGATCAAGATCAGCTGACATTCAACAGTCATCAAAATCTTATCGCCGCATACGACCGAGGCTTCTTTGCCGATCTTGTCAGGCCCTTTTGTGGCGTTGAACGCGACGGCATAATGCGTAACACACCTCTTGAAAAACTAGCGGCACTAAAGCCAGCCTACGATCGCGAAAATGGCACCTTAACTGCAGCCAACTCCACCACACTAACTGATGGAGCAGCTGCGGTGCTCCTTGCTAGCGAAGACTGGGCAAAAGAACGTAATCTTCCTATACAGGCTTACCTAACCCACAGTGAGGTAGCCGCCGTAGATTTTTACAGTCAAGGCGAAAAGAGCGAAGGCTTGCTGATGGCACCTGCCTATGCTGTTCCACGGTTGCTGTCAAGGGCTGGCCTAATGTTGCAAGACTTTGATTTCTATGAAATTCATGAAGCATTTGCCGCTCAAGCACTATGCACGATGAAGGCATGGGAGGATCCAGACTTTTGTAAAAACAAACTTGGCTTAGATAATCCTTTGGGTAGTATTGATAGAACAAAGCTCAATGTTAATGGTTCTAGTGTTGCCACCGGGCATCCCTTTGCCGCAACGGGCCCTAGAATAATTGCAACACTCGCAAAGTTGTTGGAGCAAAAAGGATCTGGGCGAGGCCTGATTTCTATCTGTGCCGCGGGTGGTCAGGGTGTCACGGCTATAATTGAGAGGTAGATGACAATCCCAAAAAAGTTACGCTTAATGGGTTCTGCAGTCACTTTGGCGCCTCGGTTCAATAATAGTGTCGGCCTCTAAAGAGAGGCTCTAGGCTAGAAGGGTTGAAGTTCTAGCCTGACCTCTCCCTACCGCAACTTCATAACATATGTTCAAGTCATTTTGTCTAGTCTAAAACACTACCCTAGGAGTTTCAGTTTCATTTAAACGTGAAATTAAAGATTCAAGTGCTATCGTCCCGTATCTGTTCCGAGGCTTTAACAATTAGTCTAAGTCATTTTTTTGAGCCTAGATCAAAACCCAGCGTCTTTTATTGCGTTTTAGCATAGAATTAGCATAGAATATCGGACTTCGGTCCAAATTTGGGCTTGAATATCAGAAAAATACACGGATAAAAAAATGAAATCAGAGTTTACTGGCGCACCGGTGAATACCCCTAGCGAACCAGCGAAAAAAACTCAAGTCAGGACTGAATTAGCTCGAGCTAAAATGGTGGCTGCAGCAACACCAATGTTCTCTCAGAATGGCTACGATGCTACTTCTGTCCGTAAGATAGAAATTGCAGCTGACGTCAAGCGTGGTATGCTAGTTTATCACTTTGGAACTAAAGAAGACTTTTGGAAAGCCGTCGCCGATAATATCTTTAATCTCATTACAGACCAGCGAAAAGCCCGAATTTCTGTCCTACCAGACATGGCAGAGCGAGAAGGTATAGCGATGATAATCCGTTTTCATGTCCGCGCTGCAGCCCAACATCCTGAAATAAATCGGCTACTAGCACAAGAAGCTTGTCAAAAATCTTGGCGTATCCAGTACCTAGTCAAACAACATATAAAACCCGGTAGTGTCTACATGGAAAAGTACGTGTCTAAAGCTCTAAATTTCACACCTAGAGAGTTCGCACACTGGTACTACATAATGGTGAGTAGCTGCGCCACCATGTTTTCATTTGAACCCGAGTGCTCACTCTTGTTTGACTTCGACTGTCGCCAAGACAACGTCATAGAAACTCACTCTGATATGCTAGTCGCGATGCTTTTGGCGCCATATCCTTAATGACTGATTGTTCGGTGAGGTAGTCTTTATCCATTATCTACTGGTTTACTCCTGTGTGGCCTTATAAAACCGCCATCACATCTAAAATATCCTAATTACATAGATTATTACTTTGTATCCTTAGTCATAAAATGTGAAAATTTGGTCCGAGCCAAATAATCACGTACTTAAAGGATTACGCCCATGAGACAAATTAAATTAGCCGGCCCTGGCGGACTAAAAAACCTAACCTTAGTTGAGGCCGACAAGCCTATCGCTAAGCCCGATCAAGTGGTTATCAAAGTGGCTGCAAGTAGCCTTAATTATCATGATCTATTAGTTGCTCTTGGCCAAATTCCAACCGATGACGGACGCGTAGTTCTATCCGACTGTGCTGGAGAAATCGTCGCAGTCGGTGATGATGTAACGCGATGGAAAGTCGGTGATTCAGTCATGAGTTGCTGTTATCCAAACTGGATTGAGGGGCCACCACAATATCAATTATTAAGTTTCATTGGCGATAACGAAGACGGATACTCAACCGAATATATCGCCATATCTGAAAAGTCTATAACCCACACCCCAAAAGACTGGACTATGGCTGAGGCCGCCACATTACCCTGTGCGGGATTAACCGCATGGCGCGCATTAGTTAACGATGGAAAACTGCAAGCCGGCGAAACGGTCCTAGTGCAAGGTACTGGTGGCGTTTCGATCTTCGCACTGCAACTAGCAAAGTCTATGGGTGCAAAAGTTATTGCCACCTCCTCGTCTGATGAGAAACTTAAGAAATTGCTGGCGTTGGGTGCCGATGAAGTCATTAACTACAAAGATGAGCCACAGTGGGGCAAAGCAGTGCTTGCTAAGACCGGCGGATTAGGCGTTGACCACGTTATTGAAGTTGGCGGCGGCGGTACATTTGGAGAATCGGTTCGTGCGGTAAAGCTCGGTGGGCACATTGCACTCATCGGTGTTTTGAGCGGGCCATCGGTAAGTGAAATTATTCTTCCACGCATCTTCATGAAACAGATTCGTCTGAGTGGTGTTGCTATGGCCAATCAGCAAACGCAACTGGCTATGCTCGACTATTTAGACTCCACGTCTATTCGACCTATTATCAGTGACACGTTTGATCTGGCCCAACTGGCAGACGCATTTCAACATCAAATAGACAACAAACACTTTGGTAAAATCTCGATCTCCATTAGTCAAGATTAGTCAAACTAAGCGCCGCCAAACTAGGGTTAAAACCTAAATTTGGCGACATCTAGTCATTTCCATAGACGCCGATTCACGAAGTAATAACAAGTGCAGAGTCTGCAGTCTGCTTTATGAGATCCGCAAACTGCACCAACAAAGGCTGTGGCAATGTGTGGCCCATACCCTCGAAAAGCACTAACTTTGCATGAGATATCTGCTTTTTAGTCTCTATGCCTCCGCTCACATCGACTAGCGTGTCTTGTTTACCATGGATTATCAGTACGGGCATTTTGAGCGCATTGAGCAACTTATTGCGATTAGGCGCTGAACGGATAGCAGCCATCTGTCGAAGGTAACCGGCCGGGTTGTTAGACCGTTTAAACTCAGACTTAACCGCTATGGCGACCACCTCATCTGATTCTAGGTAGGCTGGGCTACCGAACATCTGCCGCGTCATCACCGAGTTATCCAAAGCGGAGGTGCCTTTGGGAATAGGCTTTACCATTTGCCTAGCCACCGCAAGAGAGGCCCCACCTTTACCAAAAGCCCCTGTTTTAGACATAATAGAAGTTAGGGAAAGTACCCTATCCGGATATAGTCCAGCCACCAACTGACTGATCATTCCACCCATAGATATACCGACAATATGCGCCGATTTAATATCAAGTGCATCGAGCAATCCAACCGTATCAGCGGCCATATCATTCAAGGTATAGGGCACTCTCACGGGAATACCCAACAACGATTTCAGCCCTAATCTGAGAAAACTTGGGGCTACTTCACCTTCCATTTTATCAGTGAGCCCAATGTCTCTATTATCAAAACGGATAACTCTAAAACCCCGCTCCACCAATAAATCGCAAAATTCCAAGGGCCACCGAATCAACTGGTTATAAAGACCCGCAACGAGCAAGACTACCGGAGCATCAGCATGACCAAACTCTTCGTAGGCCATGCGTATGCCATTAGATTGGACAAACTGTGTATTCAGCTCTTGTGTTTTATTATTGGTCACGCAATTCTCGCCTCAATATTTTCATAAATAGGTGTTGGATACTCAAGCTACAATTGGGAAAATCAAGGTGCATTAGTACGGTATCATAAGGCTCTTTTCACTCATGCGCCATAACCCATTGCTGTAAAAAAGGCGACTTTTGCAAGTCGCCTTTTTCCTGTTATATTTAATCATTTTATTACTCTGGTAATTCGCCTGGCGCCCAGTAGTTGATCAGATCTTTAATGTAATTACTGGAAGCATCCGACGTAGAGGCGCCAAGCCCTACTTGGACGCGCGGCCCAATTAAAAAAGGCCGAGGTTGCAGATCATAAAGTGTTGCCGAAGGGTCTATTTCTGTTGCTAGCTTATTAAATTCTGATTTCATCCAAGTTTCTTGAGCTGCTTGATAGCCCGTACTGCCATATGCTGGTTGCCCAACCAAACGACCGTTGAGATCAAAAACTCCAAACCCACTAGCTCCAGGTGCTGCAGGCTGCGTGTAATGCAGTGTAGAACGCTCATCCATGTTGAGACCTATAAATGCACGTCCACTTGTCACATAGGGCCCTGACCTCAGCATCAATGCTGGATGCCCCACTGTAATTAATGGCTCATGACGCACAAGCAGACTAGAGCCTGCAAACTGAATAGGCTCAAGATTCATCTCTTGATCTGTCCGTAAGAGCGCGACATCACCACGATGGGCGCCCTCAACAGCATCGTTCCAGGTTGTGTCTGTTAACAATGATTTATAAATGTCACCCACATCCAGCCCTGTCCGATTCACCAGTTTGGCATTAACCTTTTGTCCTTGGAATGTTTTAAAGGTATTTTGATCGCCCACTGACATAAAGGTAACGCAGCAGTAACAAGCCATCGGTTAGAGCATCCAAAGATCCATTACCATCTAAATCAAATGTCGACACGCGCTGATCAATATAGCTTCCTATGGCCTCTGGACTTGTGACGGTCGCATTCCCCGCCAAGGCAACCGCTGTAAGAGTAGTGCCAGCCAGACCGAATTCATGACGTAGCACCAAGAGCCCATCCGTTAGTGCGTCATCTACTCCGTTGCCATCAACGTCATACTCTGATAGAACGCTAACAGATGAGCTAAAGTAGACTAAAAGGACTGTCAGAATTTGGAAAATTCGCAGTTTTAATTGCATGGCCATCTTAAACCTCAGTAATTCAGTTAAGAACACTACCAAAAATTAATATGTGTATCTGAATACTTTATAGTCGCAAAAGAGTAATTAGCTACGCTAAGATTACTGATTTTATGGTCTTATTATTCTCTAGGGAAAAACAATTTGAAAATCTTCATTGGACTCACCTAATAGCGAAAAGAATTTCAAAAGTTTTAGCATACTGCCGTCGACCGACAGCTGGTCTGAGCCAACCATCTCTTTAATTCCAACTTGGCCCAGTAAAATAGCGATAAACATCTTTTGAGTAGTATTGATGCTGACATCTGCTGTGTCATCGACTGGTGCCTCACGGTAGTACATCACTGAGTTTCTTATTGTGAGTACAAAATTTTGTTTTCGCTCAGTGAATAGCACGTTCAGTTTTAGAGATTCACCTTCTGCTTTGCCCGCATCCAGCTGAACGGACAGAGCCTTCATAAACTGCAATAAGGGTACTTCTTGCAAAAAAGCTTCTGAGCCTGCTTTGCTGTAACCTTTTTTGACTTTGCCTGATATGAGCTCTACTGCGCCGGAGAGATAGATGTCACGCCATGGGCCAGACTCTGCCTGGTAAGCCATCTGCCGATAGGCCTCAGCTAGCATCTCTCGGGCGGCTATATTATTAGGCTCCGCAAACACCAAGTGGTTAAGCACCTCGCCCACCCAACGATAGTCTCCTTGGGCCATATAATCACTCGCCCTCTGGAGTATCGCACCAGAACCCCCCATAAACTCCACATAACGCGTTGCGGACTGCTCTGGGGGTAACGGGTTTAAATTGGCTGGATTGCCGTCATACCAACCAAAATAGTGCTGGTAAACCGCCTTGCTATTATGACTCAAGGTGCCGTAGTAGCCGCGAACATGAAAGTTCTTGGCTAAACTGTTGGGCAACTGCAATTGCTCCGCAATCTCTCGAGGCGTATAGCCTAAATTGGCCAAGCGAAGCGTCTGATCATGGATAAACTTGTACATGTCTTGCTGCTGTTGCATTTGGGTAATGATTCGACCATGCCCCCAGGTTGGCCAATGGTGGCTATTAAAAAGCACCTCAACCTCGTGCAAACGGTCAATCGACTCACCAATGTAATCACTCCACAATAGGGCATCACGAACTTTGGCACCGCGAAGGGTCAGCACGTTGTGCATGACATGAGAAAGTATCTCCGCCCCACAAAAAGCTTTCCACTTAGGCAGATAAAACGTTAGTTCTGCAGGTGCCTCTGAACCAGGCATGTTGTAAAATTCAAAGTCGACCCCATCCACGTTTAATGCAACGACAGGCTGATCAATGCTAACGGTGGGAGGAATGATAGAAATACTTCCAAACACCACCTGTTTTCCAAGCCCCGCGTCCACATGGCCTGTGACGGAGTGATCTAGAGCACTGCCAAACATATAGCTACCACGACGAGCCATTGCAGGGCCCGCAATGATATTTTCACTAGTAGCTTCTTGTATAAATCCAGCAGGGGCAATGATTGGAATACCCTTGTTGGCGGCTCCATCGGGCGTTGTCAGTGATAAGATCCCAGCGAAGTGATCGACATGACTGTGGGTAAAAACCACTCCAGTAAGGTTTATTTCCCCCAAATGCTGTTCGGCAAATTTCATCGCTGCAGTTGTTGTCTCTAAACTGGTCAGTGGATCAACCACGATCCAGCCGTTCTCGCTTTTAATGAGAGTTGTATTGGCAAGATCAAAACCTCGGAGCTGGTAAATGCCTTCCTCAACTTTAAACAGCCCACGAATATTATTTAATTTTGCCTGACGCCAGAGGCTTGGATTTACTGTTTCTGGTGCATCACCTTGAATAAAATCATAGCTAGCTGGGTCCCAGAGGGTAAAACCTAAATCACTTACCAACTCATCATTCGGTGCATAGGCAACTAAACCTTGAGTGGCATCATCAAAATCTTGCTGGTGACCTAAATTTAGGTTATCAACAAAACGCTGGTTGTGAGCACGCGTAAAATCACTCGCAGCAGTTTTCGTCATGTCAGATTGGGTAATCTGAGGATCACATCCAAGCAAAGTAAAAACAAAACAATTCAAGACTAAAAAACGTAACCGTTGAGACGTTATACCTAAATTTATCACCAGTAATTCCCTTCTCTTTATTTCTATCTGTTTTTGCGTTTAAGACTCTTCGACGGTTAGCTCTCGCTGAAGTGCACTGGTATCATAGATTAAATAGCAGTCACTCTGCATGCCCAATATTCCCTTTTCTGTCCACTCCCGGAATATTTTATTTACCCGTTGCAGAGATCCCAGACAATATTGAGGAGAAAAATCATTTAAAGCAAATTCTTGTTCCGATTGACTCGCAATAGAGACACGAAGACGCCAGGACGAAATACAATAAATTGATGCAGTATTCTCACCTCCTTGGCAGAGATACTGTTGAGCGGCGAGATGCTTGAATTGTGCTGACTGCACGAGCTTTTCTATACCCTGACTCGGTATGTTTTGAAACCAAGATAACGTCTAAATGGTTTCAGAGATATCTTATTGACCTGCATAGTCACTCATTTAAGCCTCTATTCGTATATCGATTAGAGAATAAATTTGAGTCGATATTGCCTGAGCCAGCATTCGTTATGACGGCAACCTTGTCAGTAACACTTTTCATACTGCGACCTTTGATGTTGCCGTGAGAACAAAAGGCAACCTACCGTTTTTTGTTTTTATGGCTTTTTCTCGATGACACTATTTGTCGCTAGCGCTATAAGAAAAAACATCGCCCCCCAATTAGCAGGACGATGCTCTTGATTCATACAATAGAGATTTTAAAGGACTTCAAAAAGTCCCGCAGCGCCCATACCGCCACCAACACACATAGTGATAACAACATATTTCTCGCCGCGACGCTTACCTTCCATCAACGCATGCATAACCATACGCGCACCACTCATACCAAATGGGTGGCCGATAGAGATAGAACCGCCATTAACATTCAACCGATCCATAGGAATGCCCAACTTATCGCGACAGTAAATCACCTGAACCGCAAAAGCTTCATTCAATTCCCAAAGACCAATATCATCGATCGTCAGACCATTACGCTTGAGCAATTTAGGAATAGCGAAAACCGGACCAATACCCATCTCGTCAGGCTCACAACCAGCAACAGCCATGCCACGATACACACCAAGCGGCTCAAGATTACGCTGAGAAGCCAATGTACCATCCATCAAAACAACAGCAGCAGCGCCGTCAGATAGCTGCGACGCATTACCACCAGTAATGGTGCCGCCATCGCGAACAGCCTTGAGTCCGCTCAATCCTTCTATATTTGTTCCTGGGCGGTTACCCTCATCTTTAGCCAGAGTCACTTCTTCTTCAGTCACTTCACCAGTTTCACGATTAGTGACCAGCTTAATAGCAGTAACAGGAACAATCTCATCGGCATACACGCTAGCTTCTTGCGCAGCCGCTGTACGCGCCTGGGAAATAACGGAATACTCATCCTGCGCTTCGCGAGAAATATTGTAACGGCTAGCCACCGTTTCAGCAGTGTCCAGCATAGGCATGTGAATCAAAGGCGCGTGTTTCATCGCCAGCGGGTCTGCAACACGGTGAGCATTAAAGTGCTCGTTTTGAATCAAGCTAATACTCTCACAGCCCCCCGCAATAACAACTGACGATCCATCATTAGTTATGTTATTAGCACCGATAGAAATAGCCATCAAGCCAGATGAGCACTGACGGTCAACCGTCATACCCGAAACAGACACTGGCAAGCCAGAAGCCATAGCCGCTTGTCGACCAAGATTCATCGTCTGAGTCCCCTGCTGCATCGCTGCACCCATAATGCAATCATCTATCTCTGCTGGGTCAACACCAGCACGAGCAACGGCTGCAGTGATAGCGTGTGAGCTCATAGAAGGTGACTGAAGATTGTTAAATGCACCGCGAAATGCTCTACCGATTGGAGTGCGCGCCGCTGAAACGATTACTGCTTCTTTCATAATGATTTCCTTAGTTTAAATTTATATTAAGTTATTCTGGTTTCAATAAAAAGAAAGTTAGCCTTGAAGAGCTGCCATCGCCTTCATCACAAACTTTTCTGTTTGCTTACCGCCTGATTCAAGCGCTTTATGCTCGGCTGTATCTGAAAGCTCACCCCACTTAGACACGATCACATCAGGATTTTGGCTCTCTTTAGGCAGAAAAATACCATCAGTCTCATACATGTTAGCGGTGGCGTAACCACCTGCACCGGCACACAAGATAGTCCTAGTTGGCGCACTTTCATCGCACAATACCAAAGCGCCAGCAGACACTGATTCAGCCGTCATAAGATCAAGTACCGCAGCCGGCAAAAGATCTTCGGTCATCCGCGTCCCTGCAGTAGGTGCCAAGGCATTAACATGGATATTGTTTTTACCGCCCTCCAAGACCAAGGTGTTCATAAACCCAATGACCGCCATTTTCGCAGCCCCATAGTTAGTCTGCCCAAAATTACCATACATACCGCTAGCAGAGGTGGTCATGACAATACGGCCATAATTCTGCCCGCGCATAATTTCCCACACAGCTTTTGTGCAGTTGACCGAACCCATAAGATGGACATCCATCACCAACTGAAAGTCCGCTAGGTCCATTTTGCTAAATGACTTGTCACGCAAAATACCGGCGTTGTTAATAAGAATATCAACCCGACCCCATTTAGCCATTGCTTGGCTGACCATATCCTGAACTTCGTCAAACTTAGCCACGTTGGCGCCATTGGCGAAAGCTTCCCCGCCAGCGGCTTCGATCATACTAACCACTTCCATGGCAGTATCTGACGAGGCACCTGTGCCGTCTCGTGCCCCACCCAAGTCGTTTACCACAACTTTCGCTCCGCGATCAGCAAGGGCCAATGCATGAGAGCGACCTAGACCATTACCAGCACCGGTCACTATCGCTACTCGTCCTTCAAAATTAATACTCATCTTCTACTCCATAGGGCTCTTTTAAAGAAAACCTTAGTTGGCCATCTGTACACTTAACCATTCAGCAACGAGCGCTGGTTTATCACCGCCCTCAATCTCAACAGATACCTCAATTTTAAAATCAAACTGTCCGGGCCGCTTTTCAGTAATATCGACGATTGTGGCGTGACAGCGAATGTTACTACCCACACGGACCGGGGCAACAAAGCGGACCTTGTCAAACCCTTTGTTAACGCCCATATAAATACCTTCAATAACAAGGTTAAAACTCTCTGCAAAATAGGACAGCATAGACAGGGTGAGAAATCCGTGTGCAATGGTGCCACCAAAAGGTGTATTAGCCGCGGCAACCGGATCAATGTGGATAAACTGCCGGTCAATAGTGCACTCGGCGAACTCATTTACCTGCTCCTGGGTCACTTTAAACCATTGTGTCGGTTCGCAAACATGACCTATGTACTTTTCAATCTCTGTTTTTTTAATCATTTGTGGCATAGTCTTGGACCTCTTCTTGTCTCGATGCTGGCTCACAGCATAGTTACTATATCGCCGAAGATAGAATCATGTTCGGCCATAGAGGGATTTACTCTCGGCCAGTTGGACCTATCTGGTGCGCGAATTGCGACGGGAGATGTTATCACGAAACCAATTTCCAATTGAAATGTAACATTGACCGCTTAGTACCCCAGCAAGACAGACATTAAATCATGCTTATATTATGACATGGTCAATGCCATAATATAAGCATCAGGGCGGCCCCGAATCTATGGGCTAAACTTCTCGACTTTTGAATCCTTGACAATGGAGCAATATTTCAACAATGAGACACACATTTTCCATCTAGACCTCCACTGAGGTCGTACAATTTAGGGTACAAACCCCCTTTCACCTCAGATGAGTATTTGGGCTAAGTGCTACACCACTAAAAACGTCCAAGCATAAACTTCAACAGCTCATACTTGGACGCATCGTTTGTTATATCAACGGCAATCTATCGGCTTTATTAATTCCCTTGGTTTTCGTTAGTCTGCTCCGTGCATCATTTTGCTAATCACCGGCGAAATCAATAACATCAACACAGCTATACCAATAGCAATAAAACCAACTTGCGTGTACACCTCGATGTAACCAGCTTTTGCCGCAGCAACATTAGTCATCTGCCCGCCAATCGTTTCTGCACCGGTGGTTCGAGCAATAACGCCCGCCAAGAAATTAGACAAACCAGAATAAAGAAACCAGGCTCCCATGGTCATGCCAACAATTCTAGCTGGCGCCAACTTGGTCACCGCTGAAAGGCCTACCGGCGAGACCATCAATTCACCCATAGTATGTATCCAATAGATCAGGAAGATAAAGATTACTGGCGTTAGACCCACTTCACCAGAGCCCTTCATGCCAGCCACTAAGGCTAAGAACCCCAAACCTGCCATAGCAACACCCAGCGCAAACTTCACTGGTGTTGACGGATTAAGTTTACGCCTAGCAAGCCATATCCACAGCCAAGCCATAATGGGTGCAAACATAAAAATAAAGCCAGCATTCAATGACTGGAAAACAGGTCCAGGAACAGACCAACCGAGCATTTCTCGATCGACTAAACGAGCTGTAAACAGATTGAGTGAAGAGCCCGCCTGCTCAAAAAGGGCCCAGAATGGGATCTGAGCCAAAACAAAATAGACCGCCGCTAGCATTCGTGAACGCTCGTCGCCCTTAAGATGAATAAAAGCATGACTGACTAACCAGATAAACATCAGAATGCCCACAGGCCCTAAGATGCCACCAACTAATTCCGCATTCATCACCAGCACCATAGAGACCGCAATAATAGCCAAACCAACTGAGTAACATAGCCACTCTATATTAATACCGAGAAATACCTTCTCTTTTAACTTTTCTGGATTCGGTGGCTCAGCCTTACCCTCAAGCCAACTCTGGCAGGAAAGAAACACAACCAGACCGAAAAGCATACCTATACCCGCAAGCCCAAAGCCATATTTCCAACCATGCACAATACCCAAATAGCCACAGGACAGAGACGCCAAAAATGCACCCATGTTGATACCCATGTAAAAAATGGTAAAACCTGAATCTCTGCGCGTATCACCAAAGCCGTAAAGTGAGCCCACAATGGTCGATATATTGGCTTTCAAAAAGCCAACACCTGCGATGATTAGCGCTAACGACAAATAGAGGATATTTAGATATTTTTCTTCCGTCTCTACGGTCAAGGTGAATTCATCACGATCAATACTCGCAGGAAGGCCAACAGATTCAGGTTTGGCGATATCCATAGTGGTCTCAGTAAAATTGACGTACGAGGCGCCAAGACCGGTAACAATTTGCTGACGCGCATCGCCGCCACGGGCATCAAGAACAATTTCGTATTGATTCTCACCAAGGGTTAACAGCTGTTTAGCCCCATCCCCCTCAAAGGTCATTCCAAAATGGCCAAAAGTAAGAAGGATTGCGCCAAACGTAACGGCTTTACGCGCTCCCAAATATCGATCTGCCAAGGATCCGCCAATAATAGTCATTACATAAACCAGCGCACCATAAGCACCATAAAGCACACTGGAACTTTCATCGGACATTAAAAAATGCTGAGTCAGATAGATAATTAGCAAACCACGCATTCCATAAAACGAAAACCGCTCCCACATTTCTGTTAAAAACAAGATAACTAGGCCCCGCGGATGCCCCATAATGGTTTTCTCAACGCCCTTACCGGCCGGTGGTAGTGCTGTTTCCATAGTCTTGATCCCTAAGATTTATTTTGATTATATTTATTTAACTAAGTTTGCTCATATAAGATTGTGTAAATTGCGAAAACCATACCACAGACTAGCGCAACGGTTAAGCGCCTGTGGCACCTAAAGGCACACCAAAGTACAATATTCGGTATCCGTACAGTAGTTAATGAACTAAAGCACCTAAAGGACACTTAAAACGATGAAGGATTTGAGTAAAACCCAGGCTCTATTTTTAGATAACAAACCAGAATTTCTCGACATCCTTGGCTTTACCAAGAGCTCATTTAACAGCGAAACCAACGTCTACTCATGCACATTTGAACCCTCAGAAACGCTAACACACTCAAATGGCACCATTGTTCAGGGTGGTTTTATCGCGGGTATGCTTGACGCAGCAATGGCTCAATATGTCCTTCACCTGTATGAGTTCAAGGTTACCCCCTTAACCCTCAACATTGACGTTACCTATTTGTTACCCTGCAGACCAGCTGAAGTTCAGGTGACATCAAAAATACTGAAAGCAGGCAAAAGTATCGTATTTACCAGTGCAGAGTTATTTCAAGATGGAAATTTGATAGCGACGGCATCGGCGACCAATAAGCTAGCTTTACACGCCAAAAAATAAATTAAATTTTAATATTATATATTTATCAGTATTTTAAAGTATTTAATTAATCTAGTTTATAATATATTAAATCTTACCGCAGTTTTTTTTGGCACCCAACCTATACCGATTGGCACCAATTAAAAAGACGAATAGTTAGTGGCTAGATAAGGTTCAACAAAGTAAAGGGAGATCACAATAATGACAGATCAGCAAGGTATTGAAAGTGGAGAGCTATCAGATTTCCGCAAAGGCGTCGTTGATTGGATAAAACACAACACCCCCGCAGATCCGGGCTTCCTGCTCCCCCAAACATTTATGGAAGTAGGCTCAGAGCAGGTGCTCAGTTTTCTTCGCGAATGGCAGCATAAAGTATGGTCATCAGGCTATTTAGGTATGGCATGGCCCAAAGAGTACGGTGGTGGCGGTATGCCGCGTATTCTTCAACAGATTGCTGACGAAGAAATGAAAAAAGCAAGAGTACCTATCTGCTTTAATGTGATTGGTTTGGGCTGGGCTGGGCCGTTAATCATTGATACTGGCACAGATTTTGAGAAAGAGACCTACCTTAAGGGCATTCTTAGTGGAGAGGATATTTGGTGTCAGGGCTTCTCTGAACCCAACCACGGCTCTGATTTGGGCAGTATTCAAACCCGAGCGGAACGTGATGATAATGAATATATCATTAACGGCAGTAAAATCTGGACCACTATGGGAAACTATGCCAAATATATGATTTTACTGGCGCGGACTGACTCCCACGCTGAACGCCGATATAACGGTCTTTCCTTTTTCTTAGCGCCGATGGGCGCTAAAGGTATTACCACCTCCCCTATTCAAAAACTCACCGGTGATTATGGTTTCACTGAGACTTTCTTTGATAATGCGAGAATCCCCGCAAGCTGTCTGATGGGTGAAGAGGGTCACGGCTGGAGGATTGCGATGCAGACTCTGCAGTATGAGCGTGGAGCAGAGGCCGGTGCGGCCGGAGGTGTAGCGATCCTTTCAACCGTAATGAATGATCTATTGCGTATCGCCAAAGATGTGCAGCGCGATGGCGAACCACTCATGCAAGATCCCGTGACTCGTGACAATTTGGTTAAGTTCCTAATCGAGGAACAAGCACTATATCTCGCCGAGAATCGTGTGAGGATTCCAGCGCTTTGCGCTGATTACCCCAACTCTGTTGCATTATCTACCAAACTTCGTGGAACTGAATTCTTTCGACGTATGCGCCAATACGCACTAACCCTGCAAGGAGCCTCTAGCGCGCTCTATGTCGGTGATGACGACGCTGTTGAAGGTGGCTTTTGGCAACGCGCATACATGAATAATTTCTCGACGACTATCGGTGGCGGTACCAGCCAAATTCAAGCCAATATCATCGGCGAGCATGTGCTCGGCCTACCCAAGGACTAGAGGAAGCGATCATGACAAGAATAGCAAATCTCTCAATCGAGTTCAGTGACGAACAGGCGATGATTCTGGCCAGCGCGAAGGACTTCTGTCGGGATAAGTCAGATATTAACGCAGTGCGCGCCCTACTAAAGTCAGACACAGGCTTTAATTCTGACGTGTGGAACGAAATGATCTCTCTTGGATGGGCTGGATTATTCTTGCCAGAGCAACACGGCGGCTCAGAATTGAATATAGGTGCAACTATACCGCTGGTTGAAAGCATGGGCCGACATCTGCTTTCCACGCCGTTCATTTCATCAACTATCGCAGCTCAGGCCATTATGCGCGGCGGCAGCGAAGAGCAACAGGCGAAGTGGCTGCCAGCGATTGCGGAAGGTGCTATTGGCACTATGGCATTACTTGACAATGAAGATTGGGGGGCTACTGACACCAGCTGTCTACTCAGCACTAAGGGCAATAACTTTGCTCTACAGGGTAAAAAGCTATTAGTGAACGATGCCGCTGTCGCAGATTTCTTTCTGGTACTTACTAAGTACCAGGATTCAATAGCCCTTGTGATTGTTGAAGCCACTCAGCTAGCCAAAAATGCGATCAGCAACAGAACTTTGGTCGATGAAACAAAGCGTGCTGCTAACGTAGATTTTACCGGTGTCACCATAGAGTCTGCGGCTATTCTTGCCAAGGGAGCTGAAATACTTCCCGATGTACGCCTAATAGGTGCCCTGTTAATCGCCGCAGAAGCCACAGGCTGCGCAGCTGCCGCGCTAGACACTGTGGTTGACTACCTTACAACCCGTAAGCAGTTCGGCCGCCTCATTGGCTCTTATCAATCCTTAAAGCACCCCACGGTGGAGATTCTTATCCAAATGGACTCCGCAAGAACACTCATTTACCACGCCGCAACATTAATTGGAGATGGTAAGCTCAGTGAAGATACAGAGATTGCCTGCCGCATGGCAAAGGCACAAGCCGCAGAAGCGCTATCCTTTGCAGGTGATCGCGCGGTACAATTTCACGGCGGAATGGGCTTCACGTACGATTGCGATGCCATGCTTTATATTCGCAGAGCGCAATGGTCACAGCATCAATACGGTGACCCTCAGCACCATAGAAAGCTATTAGCAACCCTGCTACTTGACTAGCCTAGGGGCAACCCTCCTGGGTTAACGGTTTCACTAGGAGGGTCTTGGGTTAATTACTCACAAAAATTTGCTAGAGGGTTCGTCATCATTTATATTCACAATAATAAGGTGCTTTTCAGCCTTATTGCATGTTGATGGCTTTCATAAAGGCTGGCCTAGACTCTATATTTTTAAGATAGGCTTTAATGTTAGGCATCTCGTCGGTCACACAACCGTTTCTATTGGCCATAAAGCATGCATGCCCCAGCATTATATCGGCCGCAGAGAAATCGCCAATCAAATAGTCCTTTCCCTTTAATGCTTCATTAACAGGCGCTAAGGATTTTGTCAGCAGACTTTCTGCTTGCCTCAAGGCATTTGGATCTCTGCGGTCTGGTGACAACAAAAACTTTTGCACAACAATCTGATTCATAGGCGGCATGACCATGCCTTCGCAGTAATGAAACCATTGTAAATACAGAGGGAATTCATCCGCCTCGACCGAAGGTTTTAAGCCCCCATTGATATGTCGCTCAAGAATATAATCGATTATTGCACCTGATTCATAAAGGGAGATGTCGCCGTCTTCCAGCACCGGGACTCTACCTAGGGAATGTCTTGCTCTATGTTCGCTTGATTTTAGCCCGTCCTTAGTAAAAGGCATGCTATTAACCTCGTACTGTAGACCCAGCTCTTCTAATAACCACACCACTCGACCTGATCGAGTGCCTGCCACAAAATGAACCTTTAGGATTTAATCTCTCCTTAATTATTAACTTAATAAAACCGTTACACTTATTTTGCCCTTATGGATAGCACTCAATAAACGTCTTTACCTCATCAAAGGGAGGTCATAACGAGCGTTTTTATCTTTTTGTAACCACAGGTAGCCAATCATAATCACAATTGTAATGGACGCGATAACGACTAGCGCCATGATTAGACTCAATAGCTTAGTTGATTAAATGCTTTCTGATGAAAATCACCATCACCATAACTGGTATTGATCATCATTAGCCGCTTAACGTAGTGGCCAATGTTCAGTTCGTCAGTCATACCAATGCCACCATGTAGCTGAATCGCTTCTTCTCCGATAATCTTACCATAGCGTGCCACTGTTGCCTTTAAAGCATGCACTGTTTTAAATAATGCAACGGCGTCGGTTTCACCTTCGGCAACACTTTTTGACTCACAAAGACCCCGATAAAGCATAGACTTGGTCTGTTCGCAGCCCATAAAGGTATCGACCATTCGATGCTGTAGCACTTGGAATGAACCAATGGGTGCGCCAAACTGCTGGCGAGTCTTAGAGTACTCTACGGTCAACGTATTGAGCGTTGCCATAATGCCCAGAGCTTCTGCAGATAAACCGATTAAGATTTGCGGCATCACCTGCTCGATGAGGCCCATGCCCTCGCCCACTGTATTGAGCAACTGGCTTTGATCAACGGCAACATCCGTCAAGGTCAGAGTAGCTGCACTCTGGCCGTCCATCATTTTGTAGGCTTTAACTTCAACACCTGGTGTTGCAGCATCTAGCATAAATAGACTCACTCCACTGGGGTCAAACTGCTCGCCACTGGTACGCGCACTAACGATAAACTTGTTGGCCGTGCCGCCATTGGCCACCACGGTTTTCACGCCGTTAAGCGTGTAGCCTTTGCCGCTAGCGGTTGCCGTAGTAGATACGTCACTCATTTCGTAGCGTGACTGAGGCTCCATATAGGCAAACGAACCCAGGCAAGTGCCCTCAATGATACTGGGAATAATCTGTTCTTTTAAGGCTGAATTGGTCGAAGCAGACAATAGACCGCCAAAAACAACCACTGTGGATGAATAAGGCTCAACCACAATGCCCTTACCCATCTCTTCCATGACTACCGCTATATCGACGACCGTACCGCCAAAGCCACCGTACTCTTCAGCGAAGGGTACTGACAACCAGCCAAGCTCGGCAAACATTGACCAAAACTCACGGCTGATACCGTCATCTGATTCGATAATGCCGCGACGTGCATCAAAGTCATATTGCTCACGAACAAAGCGAGAGACGCTGTCTTTGATCATGGTTTGTTCTTCGGAAAATTCAAAATTCATGTGTAAACTCCTAAAATCTTTTTAAGGGCCATTAAAGCCGTTTTATAGGCCGAGAACGGCTTTGGCAATAACATTGCGCTGCACTTCGTTCGAACCACCATAAATGGTAGCTGCTCGCCCGTACATGTACTTACCACGAGCTTCAGCAGCAAAGTCATGGCCGAGCTCATCGCTGCTAAGCTCACCGGGCAATGCACCGCCATAGTTGGCTGCTAGCTGCAATTGCAGTTCATGAATCGACTGACTGATCTCAGTGCCTTTAATTTTTAATAATGAAGACTCAGGTCCCGGCATGCCGCCAGACGCCATAGAGGCAAATACACGTAGCTCGGTGTATTCCAATGCCATAAGCTCCATTTCAATGTCTGACATGCGCATTTGGAAGACAGGATCTTCAATCATTGGCTTGCCGCCATTAATCTCAGCCGTGGCCCGCTGCTTAAGACCCTCAAGCATACGCTTGGAGTCCGCCACTTCGGCCATTCCGGTACGCTCGTGCGCAAGTAAAGCCTTAGCGTAGGTCCAGCCTTTGTCCTGTTCACCAATGAGGTTCTCAGTAGGAACAGCTACGTCTTCAAATAATACTTCGTTCAGGCTGTGCTTGCCGTCGATCGTGACGATAGGCTTAACCGTAATACCCGGAGTGTTCATGTCGATCAATAAGAAGCTAATACCCTCTTGACGTCGAATGCCCTTGGAGGTTCTAACCAGACAGAAAATCCAGTCGGCGTATTGCGCAAAGGTAGTCCAGATTTTGCGGCCATTAACAATGTAGTTGTCACCCGCATAATCCGCAGACGTGCTTAAGGCCGCCAAGTCTGAACCAGCGCCTGGCTCTGAATAACCCTGACACCACCAGTCTTCGCTATTGAGAATACGGGGTAAGAAGCGCGCTTTTTGCTCTTCGGTACCAAACGTATAAATAACCGGTGCTACCATCTTTAAACCAAATGGCACAACATCGGGAATGCCCGCTAGGCCGCGCTCAGTCTCATAAATAAATTTCTGTGTGCTGGTCCAGCCAGTGCCGCCGTACTCTGTTGGCCAACCGGGTGCAATCCACCCCTTAGCATGTAACTTTTTTTGCCAGCCTACAATATCACCCTTGTAGTCTGCCGTGGGGTCAGCGCCTAGGCGAGTTGATGCGCTACCGTCGTATTCTGCGGCAAAAAACTCTCGAACTTCACTACGAAAAGCAACGTCTTCTGCTGAAAACTTAATATCCAATTTCTTAGCTCCTATGATATGAATGCGCCACACAACATGGCAGCCTATAAATGCTTAGAGACACTGTAGGTTATGGCAGTTATCGGGTCAATACAGTGCACCGCCTATAAAAGCGTCCAGCCGGTCATGTTATTGAGATAACACGACGTTCCAGATTTTCAATTGGGGAGCATTCAACCCCGAGCCTACCTTGGGGAATGCATTTATGTCTAAAAAAGTATTCCACTCGGTTTTCCGTCCCGACTAAAATTAGTCCAGTAAACGAGTATTGCAGCCTACACCGCCAGATCACACGATTTATATAAGCGTTGCAAAATCTAGCCAGTTCACTGATTAGCCAACATAGGCCACTTTGAGTCGTTGCTTAAACACTTTTCCGCTTTCTTCTCTAGGCAAACTTTCATGTAAATCAAGTTGTCGGGGATATTTAAAACGTGATATTTTTCCATCAAGAAACGCATGCACTTGCTGCAAGCTTAGCGAATGACCAACTTGACAGGTCACTGCGGCAACGACTTTTTCACCAAACTCTTTATCGGCTATGCCAAATACGGCGCAGTCCAATATCTGTGGCATGTCGATCATAGCGGCCTCAATTTCAGCTGGAAATATATTCGCGCCACCTGAAATGATCATGTCTTTTTTGCGGTCGTTAATATACAAATACCCTTGAGCATCAATATATCCAATGTCGCCAACGGTCGTATGACCCTGGTAACGCTCATCTGATTCGTTTTCAGCCAAATTAGTATAAGTAAAATCTCCGAACATGGGTAAATAAACATAAATTGAACCAGACTCACCCACGGCAAGTTCGTTTTTATCATCGTCTAATATTTTGATCGATCCGCCAGATAATATTTTACCCACCGAACCAGGTTTTTTGATCGCTTCTTCTGATGAAATTAATGTCATAAAACCTATCTCACTAGCACCATACGACTCATAAAATATTGGGCCAAACCAACCTATCATGGCTTGCTTGACGTCAGCTGGCCAAGCAGAGCCGGATGAAATCCCAAACTTAAGAGAAGAGATATCGTATTTTTCTTTTACCTCTTTTGGTAGCTTTAACAAACGTATCATCATCGTGGGGACTATGTAGGTATGGGTAATTTTGTAACGCTCGATGTCAGCTAAAAACTTCTCAGCCTCGAATTTTGGTTCAATATACATATCGGCGTCTCTCGCAGCGATACAGCACAAGGACAATGCATTTGGTGCGCTGTGGTAAATCGGTGCTGAGATGTAAAAACGGTCACCTTTTTCCAGCTTTAAGAGCGTCCGGGCCAGCCCTTCATAGACGCCATAGGGATCGGACTGGGACTGACTCACCTGTCGTCGAATACCTTTAGGTCGTCCTGTACTGCCTGATGTGTAAGAAAAAATGCCCCTAAAAGGCTTTATTCCTGTTGAGATCGGATTGGCGTGTTCAAGTAAGGTTGTCATGTCCTCACATCGGCTTTCTAGAACAGTTTTCTCTTCTTTTTGAATATTGTAACTAACAAGGATATTTTCAGGCGTAGGGTAAACTAATATACATACTCGTTCAGACAACTCATTTATGGCCGCGCTGATAAGATCGGCATGGGCTATTAAGACGGAGGCGCCCGAGTCTGTCAGGATATGTTGTAGCTCTGAGCCAGTCGCGTGCCAATTGAGAGGTACGAAGCTAATCTCCAAATATCTACAGGCTTCAATTAGCTCGAACTGCCTTACATCATTTCGCAACAATATGGCAATGACGCCACCGGCTTGCAGACCTTTAGAGCGAAGTACAGTAGCTAGCTTTTTGACATTGTTATCAAATTCTTCACGACTAATTTTACTGTTATTAAAAAATATATTCATAGCTACAATACTCTAGACGAAAAATGAAAAATCCTGGTAGCTATGAAAAAAGATGGCAAACATGCTGTGGATTCTATATAAAACCGCGTTTGTCTTACTGTGTCACTAGACCTGCACCGGTGGTGGCCGGCTCAGGTCTGCATTAGTGATATACAGTTTTTCTACCTTCGATGTCCCCTAAAGTTATCAAGAAATGTAGACATTCTTGGCCCGTTAATCCCGCGAGGGCCAGCCCAAATACTTCTGCGCCGCTTTCAAAGGATTGCTCTAATTTCGATTTTTCGCCACTCTCACTACTCATAATTTTAAGCCTTTTCCACATTAAATATACGCCCTCGTCTGCCGCGAGCACGGTTTCCTTTAAGATACTGGTAACATCTATTACTAAGGTCGGTCGCCACGCACTTCGGTAATGAAGTGACCTTTGCAAGCCTTCCTGTCTGTCTACATGACCAGCACTGATCTCTGGTGAGATAATTCTGTAAAGCCATGCTTCCCGTGGTATGCACCGATACCGCTACCGTTCACGCCGCCGAAAGGTAATGCAGGCACATTAAAATGCACGGCGCAATCATTGACAGTCACACCGCCCGAGGATGTTTTACTTAATATCATTTCTATAAAGTCATCATCTTTGGTAAATATGTAAAGAGCCAATGGTTTGGGCTGTTGTTGAATGCTTGAAACGGCCTCATCTACGTGATTATAAATAAAGATATTGAGTACAGGTCCAAACGTTTCTTCTCCCATGATTTTGGCATTCGTGGGTACGTTTGTCATAATTGTAGGATGAATTGACCGTAATTCAGTGTCAGCTTGACCGCCGAAAACGATATTGGCCCCCTTTTCTCTGGCATCGTCAATATAACTTTTCACACGATCAAAGTTACGCTCATCAATCATTTTGCCATTTACGTCTGGGTTGAGCTTCCCATCCTTATAATACAATGACTGGAAAGTGCCTTGCACTATGGCCATGAACTCTGATGCCATTTCTTGTGGTACCCAAATGTTTTCCGGGCACAGGCATACCTGACCATGGTTGATGTTACGCATCACCGCAATTTTTTCGGCCGCATCTCGCAGGTCGGCTGTACGATCAATAATAACCGGGTTTTTCCCACCTAACTCAAGCGTAACAGACGCCAGATGCTTGGCCGCCGCGGTCATGACAATTTTTCCAACCGCTGGGCTGCCGGTAAAGAAGATATGGTCGATGGGCAGTTCTAGCATTTCGTTGGCGAGGGCGACGCCCCCTTCAAAAGCGGCTACATCTTTTTCATCAAATACATCACGAATAATGTCCGCCGCAAGTTTGCTGATATTAGGTGCCAATTCGTTTGGTTTAATCATGGCACAGTTACCCGCAGCTATGATGGACACTAGAGGTGCGAAAAGCAGAGCGAAAGGAAAATTCCAGGGGCTAAATAAGAGAACGATACCTCGTCCTTCAGTAATGATTCGTGCGCGGCTATCAGCCAAGGGGGTTGGGTCGACCTCAACGGGTGCCATCCAATTGGCCAGTTCTTCGACACAGTGTTCAATCTCACCATAGATTATTAACAATTCAGCTTCTGCTGTCTCCGCATCTCGCCGCAAGTCAACGTGAAGCGCTTGTATGACGTCTTGTTTCCGCGACTGAATTACCTGCTTTAAACGTTGCAGTTTGTCGATTCTTTGTTTGGCGCTCGACGCTTTATTAACCCATTTTTGTTGGGATTGCATTTCGAATACAGATTGAATATTGCTTAATAATTTAGTCATATTTAATTCCCTCTACAGATTGAATATTGCTTGATAATTTAGTCATTTAAGCGCCGCACACTACTTGTGCGTCAATTCCAGTGCCTGGTCTTCATTGGCGGCTTAATCAAATATTGCCTGATCACCGCGGCCTCCTAGGCTGTAATCAAACGTTTGAACGACACCATCCCGTTATACTTCAAAGCGCTCGAGCCAAAGGCTACTAGGTACAAGCCTTAAATGCCGTTAGTATTTTGCAGATATTCAAGGCGGCATTTTCTTTCAGTGCACTATTACGGCGTATTTGGTTATGTATATAGTCCGCCGCAAGCTTTCCGAATTATTCGGCATCCGACATACTGACACTAAATATATTTATCGTCAATCTGTCGCCTGCATGAATATATTCTAAATTTTTTCGAGTCTAGATCTAATACTCCAGCTACCTCTTTCCAGGAATTGTATATATTGCATGGCTTAGCGAGCCCTGTCAGGCTCAAATTACGATTGATTGTCGTACAGTTGAAACTCCCATTTTCTTGGTTTTGATCACAATATAGCTTTACAAAATAATCCTACATATAAATTTAATTGACACTTAGGACATCTTATGTCATTTTGGTGCACACGTAAATACACGGATACGTGTAGCCGCAGAGTTCGATGTTATCAAGATAACTCTGCGATTTTGATAAAAAAACTAAATTGGAGGATCCTATATGTCCCTAATATTCAAAAAAGCACCCCTACTTGCCGCAATCGCTCTGGCAATGGCCACATCATTTACTCAGGCGCAAATGCTTGAGGAAGTTATTGTCTCCGCGCAAAAAAGAGTTGAGAGCCTACAAGACGTACCCATCTCCGTAACAGCGATGCAAGGGGACAAACTGCAGTCTGCCGGCATCGCCAATATGTCTTCACTGGCAGATAATGTTCCTAATCTTTTCATCTCGGATGCAGCGGTCAATACCAATATTTACATGCGCGGTATGGGCTCTGGCAACAACCAGGCGTTTGAGCAATCTGTCGGTATGTACATCGACGGGGTCTATATGGGCCGTGGACGACAGTACCGGTCACCTTTTGTTGATGTAGAGCGTGTCGAAGTATTGCGCGGCCCACAGGGCACCTTGTTTGGTAAAAATACGGTGGCGGGTGCAATCAACGTCACTACTGCATCACCCGATGCTGGAGAAGAGCTTAATGGCAGCATCGCCGTTGTCGCAGAAGAAAACGGCGGTAAAATTGCTGAAGGTTATGTGAGCGGGTCGGTCACTGACAACTTTGCCCTACGCTTTGGTGGTAAGTGGCGTGAAACAGACGGTTACATGAAAAACCAGTTTCTGGGTACCGATGAACCTGCATTGGATGAAACATTGTACCGCCTTACCGCAGTTTGGCAGCCTACGGATAATTTGGACGTCAACTTCAAATACAGTCATTCTAATTATGACCGGGTGGGCGCGCCTTCCACAGCCAAATTATTTTTAGACGCTGAAGGTCGAGCCCGAGATGTTCCTAACGCAAGCGCCTTTGCAGGGATTGCATACGCGGCCATGGATAACTTTTTCCCTGATTTTGTAGCGGCCACACAAAAAGAATTTACAACGTATAAGGACAACAACCTAGGCTTTGATGGTAAAACGGCACAAATTGGTAGAAATCCAGAAATCAGCGAAAATAAAACAGACAATCTGGTTCTGAAAGTCGATTGGGATGTGGCTGGCATGCTGTTTACCTCGATCACCGGCTCGTCGTCCTATGAGTCGCTCGACGGTGTTGATGTTGACTGGTTACCACTGCAGTTTATTTCTCGGGATGATGATCAGGAGTTCGACCAGTTTAGCCAAGAATTCCGCATTACGTCGCCGGGCGGAGAGTTTTTTGATTATGTTGCCGGCTTATACTACGAGAAAAGTAATCTGGAGTTTGATCGTCGAGTGGATCTTGACACCAATTTAGGTGATCTTACGCCTAAAATAATTGGTATAGACAACTTAATGATTGTTCTGAGTGGCGGTCAGTATTCGGCCAACCAGATAGCTCGAAGTCACGAGTATTCACAGGACTCGGATTCTTGGGCTGTATTTGGCCAAGGTACCTTTAATCTTAGCGACTCGCTTCGAGTAACCGTCGGTCTGCGTTATACCGAAGAAAATAAGGATGTCGAGACCAGTCAGTTTCTTTCCGATGACAATACGGGGCTCTCTACTCCGAGTATGAATCCGTTTTTGGCGACTATTTGGGCGGAAAACTTTAACTCGTACAACTATCAGTTCAAGGAAAAGCGTGCAACGGATAAATGGCTACCCTCGCTTAATGTACAGTGGGACGCCTTTGACAGTACCATGCTGTACTTCAGCTTCTCTCAGGGCTTTAAAAGCGGCGGTTTCACCGGTGCTGATGATGGAGAGCCGGCCGGTTATGTCGCGGGTCAGACCCCTGATCCTGTCCAGACAATCTTTACCGACCCTGCCGATGCCTTTGAGTTTCAAGATGAAGAAGTGGATGCATTCGAAATTGGTGGCAAACACACATTGCTCGATGGTGGTATGACCTTGAACTGGGCGGCTTTTTACACCGAGTATGATAATCTGCAAGTATCGGTATTTAAGGGCGTGGGCTTTGGTGTGACCAATGCAGCCTCTACAATAGTGCAGGGTATCGAGGTTGATCTCAATTGGCAGGCTACGGATGATTTGCGCCTGGGTGCCAGCGGCGGTTGGTTGGATGCTGAATTTGAAAAGTACCCCGATGCCCCCTGTACCGCGATCCAGCTTGATGTGGACCAAGCCTGTGGCACACCTGCCGGCTTCACCGATAATGATCTCTCAGGACAGGAAACCACCTACGCGCCGGAATACACCGCGTCACTCTTCTTTGATTACATTACCGATGTGGGCAGCAATGGCGTGGAGTTTTTCGTTGGCGGTGAACTCAACTATAGCGATGAGTTTTCCTCTGCAGGTGACAACGATCCTCTAGATCGTATCGATAGTTACAGCAAAACCAACTTGCGTTTAGGTTTGCGTGGTAAGGATTGGGAAGTGATGGCCTTTGGGCGTAATATCTTCGACGAGGAAGTGTTTTCTCAGAGTGTTGACGTTCCCGTCCTGGCTGGTTCACACTTCAGATTCATTGATGAAGGTGCTGTATTTGGAGCGCGCGTTAAGTACGACTTTTAGACCCTTCTTCCCCCCTTGGAAGTTAATGGCTCATTGAGCAAGCCTGCATTTATTGCAGGCTTTTTTTTGCCGTAAAAAAAGACCCTAAGGCCTCTTTGATTTCGAACAAATCGATATTGGAGCTATTCAGTCCAGCCTTGGCCAGCACTTTATGTACCGCAGGCACACCTCCCGCTTATGAGTAGGACACTTTGACTGCGGTTGGATCAAACGACCCAGCTTCGTTGTTTGTAAAGGATAGAAACAGCATGTTAATGCTATTTCTAGTAATGGAGAGACCCACATTCCCATTTACTTCAATCTACGACAAAATCTAGGCTATTGGGACAGCACAGTGCACTTTTGCCGCCGCCGTGTGATGTATATCTATTTAGCTCTCGGTTAACACCGCAGGATTTTGCAGCCCACGCATAAATACACTCACAAAACGGTTTACTCGCATTTTGTAGATTTCTATGTCCGTTGAAGTATGCCTGAGACCCAGGAGAGTAAGGTTCAAAAGCTCAGAGGCTGCAGGCGCCGTAAGTAAAGCTCCCTTCAAATCAATCTCTTTCTTACGATTTGCCGACTTAAGCGTAGCTGTCAGTATATCCTTAGATTGCGCAAATGAGTCCGCAAAGCTATCGCCACAAAGGCGAAAATAAGTCTCCGCAATCTCTTCACCATGGACTGATTCAATGAGCATCTGATGAAGGGGGAGGTATCTTGCTAGCAAAGCAGCCTCGACTCTTGATGTCAGATCTAAAGCTGATAACCCTAAGCATCGCTTCGCTTCAACTAATCCAGATTCAGTGACGGATATTAATACGCAGCGAAAAATGTCATCTTTGTTTTCAAAGTATGAGTATAGCGACGCCCTCGAAATGCCAAGAGCAGTTGCAACATCGTGCATTGATGTCTTGCGATAACCGTAATTTTTGAACGTTGTGAAAGCGGCATTGAGTATTGCCTCTCGCTTATTTTCTTTGGCTAAATTTTGCATATTTTTGGGGTCAGTATCCCTTGCTGGCTTTGAAATTAAGAGAAAAATCTATTTTACTGCAATTTTGACAACACTGTCCATTTATGTCAATTCGTTGCGCTGATCACCATAGCCGTAAAATAGTAAGCACAACAAATGGAGAGCGAGCCACGCAGCAAGGCGATACTTTTTACCCATTAAATCGCCGCGGCGAGATAACTGGCCTGATTAATTGCGGCCTTAGCATCCAATTCTGAGGCTTCGAACGCACCGCCAATCAAACTCGCGTCTAGACCCATGGCGGTAATTTCATCGAACAACCCACGCTTGGGAAGCTGGCCAGCACACACAATCACTGTATCTACTTCGAGCACCGATGGCATGCCGTCCGTGCTGATGTGTAGGCCTTGATCATCAATTTTATGGTATTCAAGGCCATTCAACATTTTAACGCCACGCTGAGCTAATGAAATACGATGAGTCCAACCCGTCGTTTTGCCTAAACCACGGCCAACCGGACTAGATTTACGTTGCAGCAAGTAGACCTCACGATCAGCTTTTTCAATCTCAGGCTTAACGCCTGTAACGCCTCCGCGCGGATGATTTTCAAAATCAATGCCCCACTCTTTAGCAAACACGTCTCGATCAACGGCACCAGAGACACCGCTGTGCATAATGAGCTCAGATACGTCGAAACCAATGCCGCCAGCGCCCATGACCGCCACGCGCTTGCCGACTTCACAGTTACCGTGAATAACATCGATATAGCTGACGACACTCGGGTGATCGATACCCTCAATATCAGGTGTTCGTGGCGTAATACCGGTCGCTATAACCACGTGGTCAAAATCGCTCTGCTTTAACTGCTCTGCTGATACCGTAGAATTCAGACGAACATCGACATTATGTATTTCCAGCATACGTTTGTAGTAGCGTAGCGTTTCAACAAACTCCTCTTTGCCAGGCACCTGCTTGGCCAAATTAAACTGACCGCCAATTTCACTAGCCGTATCAAACAAAGTGACATTATGGCCGCGCTCTGCAGCAACCGTGGCGTAGGACATACCTGCGGGACCCGCACCAATGACAGCGATTTTCTTGGCGTTAGCTGTAGGCTCGTAGTTGAGTATTGTCTCGTGGGCCGCTCTGGGATTGACCAAACAACTTACCGATTTACCTTCAAATGTGTGATCTAAACAGGCCTGATTGCAGGCAATACAGGTGTTGATTTCGTCTTCACGACCTTCAAAGGCTTTATTGACCAAATCAGCATCCGCGAGCATCGGACGTGCCATAGAGACTATGTCAGCGTGGCCGTCGACCAATACCTGCTCGGCAACATCGGGCATATTGATGCGGTTGCTGGTGATGGTTGGAATGTTTAGTTCTTTTCGTAAACGACCGGTAACACCAGAAAACGCCGCTCTTGGCACCATAGTTGCGATAGTAGGCACTGTAGACTCATGCCAGGTAAAGTGGGTGCTAATAATAGTGACACCTGCTTTTTCCATTTCTTGAGCTAGCAGTACCACTTCATCCCACGACATACCACCTTGCAGCATATCCATAGCGGCAATGCGAAAGATCAATATGAAGTTTTTACCCACTTCTGCTCTACAGCGGCGCATGATTTCTAAGGGGAACCGCATCCGATTCTCGTAGCTACCGCCCCATTGATCATCACGTTGATTGGTTTTTTCGACCAAAAAAGTACTCAGCAAGTATCCAGCGGAACCAATAACTTCGACACCGTCATAACCCGCTAACTGCGCCATTTTAGCGCATTGCACATGGTCATTAATTTGCTTTTGAACCCCCTCTTCATCCAGTTCGATGGGCACAATTCTTGCTATTCGTGATGGAATCGCTGAAGGAGCAACACAGGCTGGGGTGCGAGCTAATGGTCCTGCATGCAGGATTTGCATGCAGATTTTAATCTCTGGGTCAACCTCGTGAACCGCGTTAGTAACCAGCCGGTGGTCCTCCGCCTCTTCCGGGGTTGATAGTTTAGCGCCAAAGCCCCCTTCTGTATTCGGCGCGATGCCACCGGTGATTATCATGCCAACACCACCTCTGGCCCGTTCTGCAAAATAGGCGGCAAGACGCGGAAAGCCATTTTCAGCTTCTTCCAAACCAGTGTGCATAGAACCCATCAATACACGATTTTTAATGGAGGTAAACCCCAAATCAAGTGGCGAGAATAGATTTGGATATACGGCATGTTTGATCATTGATTTTTCCAATTTTGATTGTTTTACGTTGCTGCGTTTACAGCGACGTAGCTTTTTGAAAGGCTGGACGCGCTTTTAAGCGCCCGTAGTAGGCCTTAGTGTTTGGTTTGAATCCTTCGGACAAGCCCAACGATTCGGCCAAGTGCAGCGCAAAGCCTACCGCAATGTCCGCAATAGTAAAACGATTTCCGACTAGAAACTCGTTATCTGCTGTGGCTAACTCGACTGAACGCAGACGCGAGTAGAACCATTTAGTGTAATCCTCCGCCACCTTGGGCAGCCGCGTTGCCTCTGGCTCCAGAATGGTATATCGCAAGACCAGAGTTTGTGGGAACGTCAGGGTTGCGTCGCTGCGATGTAACCAATTGAGATAATCACCATAGCCTGACTCATTAACACCTACGGCCAGGTCGGTTGGGCCATAGCGATCAACAACGTACTGGCTTATACCGGCCGATTCGGTCATCTGGACAAGATGCTCGGGGCCGTCAGCGTCATCGGTAAAAAATGGCACGGTACCGATAGGATTCATTTCGGTGTAACCGGCATGAGTAAAACGCGGTGGGAATTGCATGACCTCAAGCTCGTAATCAAGACCCATTTCTTCCATGGTCCACAGTGGACGAATTGATCGTGAACCGGCGCAATGCCAAAGCTTTAATGCCATACAAAACCTCTGTGTTTATATGTTGTGTGTTATGCGTCTTCGTTTGCGTTAATTTCAATGAGTACATCGTCTGCGGAAACCTGTTTGCCCGCGACAGCTGTGACTTCAGAGACTGTGCCATCAATTTCAGCTTGAATCTCATAGTGCATCTTCATCGCTTCCAGCACGGCTAAGGTTTGCCCTTTTGTGACTTTATCACCGAGTTTGACTGAGACTTCTAATAATAACCCATGCATGGGGGCAATAACATGCCCGCCGCCCACTGCTTCATCAATCGCACCATCAAGAATAATGAGGTCTTTAAAGAAGGCCCCGCGACCCTGAATAGAACAATGCATTTGGCCGCGCTGGAGCCGTGAGAACTGAGCGACTAAGTTTACACCATCCAGCAGCACTTCGGCAGTGTTAGCCTGCATTGATACTATCTGTATCTCTGCGCTCTGCTCTGTAGCACTGTCAGTCACCTGATAGGTATCTACACTGCTATTTACAGGCGATATTGACAGATCATGAGTAGTGTCATCAAACTGATACTGCTTGCGCGACACCATAGCGCTGGCAATGGTCCAGTTTTGAAGCTGGCTACTCACCAGAAGGCTTCTCTGAAAGTATCCTTTATTCTCTAAGCATAGCTCAAGTGTTCCCGCCACCGCGCTGTCAGCGAAGCTTACCGGCTGTATCTCAAGCTCAGCGTCAGAGAATTCTTCAGCAATAAAGGCGGTCGTTGCTGCACCATCAATGAATGACTGCTTTTTTAGGCACTGAATCAAGAAGTCTTTGTTGTTGGGTGTCCCAAAAAGAACGGTTTCTTTAAGTGCGCCAAGCAATCGTAGACGCGCAGCTTCCCTCGTTGGCCCATAGCCGATAACTTTAGCCACCATAGGGTCATAAAACGGTGAAATAGCCTGCCCTGTTGATATGCCGCCATCGACACGCACACCAACACCTGAGGCGGGGGCCCAAAGATCAACTTGACCAGAGGCCGGCAAGAAATCTTGGCTTGGGTCTTCCGTATAGAGGCGCACTTCAATGGCATGCCCCTCTAAATTGATCTCGGCTTGGCTCAAACCAAGAGGCTCACCCTGTGCCACTTTGATCTGAAGCGCCACCAGGTCTAGACCGGTAATGAGCTCGGTCACAGGATGTTCAACCTGCAGACGAGTGTTCATTTCTAAAAAGTAAAAAAAGCCGCTGTCATCGAGCAAAAACTCAACTGTTCCCGCACCGTGATAGTTAACACTTTTAGCCGCATCAATCGCCGACTGGCCCATTTTCTCGCGTAATTCTGGCGTCATTACCGGGCAAGGCGCTTCTTCAACAACCTTCTGATGGCGACGCTGCACTGAGCAATCACGCTCGCCCAGATGGACGGTATTGCCCATTGTGTCGGCAAATACCTGTATTTCGACATGCCGGGGCTTGATAATGGCTTTTTCAAGGATAAGCTCTCCTGAACCAAAGGCCCCTTCCGCTTCGGCACGGGCTAGTTTTATCGCGGGGGCAAGATCAGCCTGATCGTGAACCAGGCGCATACCGCGCCCGCCACCACCTGCGGCGGCTTTGACCATGAGAGGTAAATCAATCTTAAGCCCCTCTGTCAACAGGGTTTTGTCACTCTGGTCGTAGCCCTCATACCCAGGCACACAGGGCACGCCAGCCTCAATCATACGACGCTTGGACTCGGCCTTGTTGCCCATGACATCAATCGCTTCACGCGACGGCCCGATGAAAACCAGTCCTGCAGTCTCTACTGCTTCAGCAAAGGCCCCATTTTCACTGAGAAAACCATAGCCAGGATGAATTGATTCTGCGCCACTACTGGCGGCGGCTTGCAATATAAGTTCGGGAACCAAGTAGGACTCACCAACAGGTCCGGGGCCAATGCGCACTGCATCATCGGCTAACTGAACATGGGGCGCACCCGCGTCAGCATCGGAGTAAACAGCCACTGTTCGGTAACCCAGTTTTTTGGCCGTACGGATGACCCGGCAGGCTATTTCGCCACGGTTGGCAATCAATATACTATTAAAGTTATTCATGAATACTATGTCCTAACGTTCTGTTTTTTAACGCTTATAGTCTGATAAATAAGGCATGCTAGATCTCTTCGTTCCAATAGGGTTTACGCTTTTCTACAAAAGCCGCGACACCCTCTAATCCTTCGGAACTGAGCATGCATTCAGCAAAACCCCGGGATGCAAAATCCAACGCGTCCGCTCTCGGGCGGCGTAAGGTTTCAAACAGAATGCCTTTGGTTACCACATTGGCACCAGGCGCACAGGCATTGATTTGCTGTAAAATAGCCGCACATTGGGCCTCAAGATCCTCTACATTGTCGGCAACGCCATGAGCAATGCCCAACTTAACCGCCTCTTCTCCCTTAAAACGCGCACCCGTAAGCATCAAGCGACGAGCTTGGGTAAGACCAACACGCTCAGTAACAAAGGGTGCAATCTGCGCCGGAGGAATGCCTAGGCTAGTCTCGCTGAGACGGAAACGTGCATCTGCGGTAACCAGAGTCACATCAGCAACACAGGCAAGGCCCAGCCCTCCGCCGATGGCGGCACCTTCCACCAAGATAATCACGACCTGAGGTTGCTCGTTGAGCATGACCATAACGTCACCGAAGGAGCGATTACTCTTGGCCACTTCAGCGGCATCAATTGTCTGCATGCCGGACTTAAACCCTTTTATGTCACCACCTGCGCAGAAGAAGCCACCTTTGCCACGCAACACAATAGTGCGAATACTGCGGTCATCTTTAACCAAGCTGAGCACCTTAACGAGCTCATCAGTCATCTCTGCGTTCAGGGCATTCTTAGCCTCGGGACGATTAAACCAGATCTTTAGTACAGAATCTTGCCGCTCTAAGACCAGCGCGGTTGTTGAGGGTAATTGTGTTTTAGCTAGATCACTCATGTGATTATCTCCGCTATTTAATTAATCAGGTTACAGGCGTGCAACACCAAAACTGTTGGGGCGCAATTTTCTGCAACGGCCTTCACGCACCGTCTCTAGCAACATCCCTAATGTTTTACGCATGTTTCGTGGATCAATCATGCCATCGTCCATCATGTGACCTGAGGTATAAAAAGCATCAGATTGAGAGTCGAAGATGTCCGCCATCATCTTTTCTTGCTGCGCCAGCATCTCCTCGTCTGCATCTACGCCCAGAGCGGCCGCTTTGCCACGGGCTACCATAGACATGGTCTTAGCAGCTTGCTCACCCCCCATTACGCCCATTTTGGCGTTGGGGAAGGTGTAGAGGAAGTCGGGATCATAACCACGCCCACACATGCCGTAGTTGCCGGCACCAAAGCTAGCGCCGGTCATAAAGGTAATACGCGGCACATCAATATTGCGCACTGCCTGAATCATTTTCGATCCATGCTTAATCATGCCGGCTTGCTCAGACTTGGTGCCCACGATATAGCCAGTAGTATTTTGAAAGAACAATGCAGGAATATTGGCCTGATCTAACAGTTGCAAGAACTGAGCAACCTTGTTGGCACCCTGAGGGTCAATTGGGCCATTGTTACCAATAATACCCACCGCTTGGCCAAAGATTTCTGCCTGAATACACACGGTAGAGACACCAAAACGCGGCTTAAAACCTAAGAAGTCAGAGCCATCAACCACTCGGGCGACCAGTTCACGCATGTCATAGGGTGTGCGGTAGTCCGTAGGAATGACCCCAGCTAACTCATCGGGATCATAGATGGGCTCAAGAAACGATCGTTTGGGCGGTAATGAGCAGTTATCATTCCATTGCAGACGATCGACGACTTCACGGCATATTTGTAGCCCCTGACCGTCGTTTTCGGCAAGGTATTCAGCCAAACCCGAGATGGTAGCGTGCATTTCTGCCCCACCTAACTCTTCTTCGGTAGCTATTTCACCGGTGGCTGCCTTGAGTAGTGGCGGCCCCGCCAAAAATGCACGCCCATTGCCTTTAATAGCAATGACATAGTCACTTAGACCCGGCATATAGGCGCCGCCAGCCGTAGATGAGCCATGTAGTATAGAAATAACAGGAATACCGGCTTTACTTAACTGCGCCAACGAGCCAAACAGCGCGCCTCCGGCACTAAACCCCTCTACCGTGTAGTTCATTAAGTCGCCACCGGCGCTTTCCACAAGGTGAACAAAGGGTAGCTTTTGCTCCAGAGAGATTTGCTCGGCACGACGGATCCTGTAACCCCCCGCAGTGGTTAAAGAGCCCGCTAAAATACCACTATCATCAACTACAACGACACATCGCACGCCCGAGATAAAGCCAATACCTGAGATAACCGTTGATCCAGGGATAGATTTTTCTTCTTTCTTGGAGTCGACCATATAGCCCGCAATATTACCTATCTCTAAAAACGGCATACCGGGGTCTAGCAATCTTGCCAGACGTTCACGCGGTGTTAGCTGCCCGCGAGCATCAAAGCGTGGTTTACGCTTCTCTGACAACGCGCGACCTCGCCCGTTGAGTTCATTAAGCCTATCAACAAGCTCCAACATCTCTTTGCGCTGACGCAAAAAGGTCTCTGAGCTAGTGTTTATTTTTGAGGCAAATACGGCCATGTGGCTTTCTCCATCTATCTTTTAAGGTAAATTTTTAGGTGTTAACTTCAGCGGCAATAGCCGCACTGACTGGGATTGAAGCATCCAACATTAATTGACCGAAACCCTTGCCTTGAGCGTCGTTGCGAATACTCGCCATACCGCCGCCGCCCAAGACATCATGGATTAAAAAGTTAATCGCGTTAGTACCTGGCATGAGGTAGCGCTCGACGTAGCACAGACTTTTTTGCGTGGCACCTTCAGGTAAAAAGTGTGCAAAGCGTTCTGCCACAACCTGCTCACTCAAGGCCGCATAAATATAAGGAAGATACTCAGGCTGGCGAGCAATGATGCCGACATTGGCCTTGTTGCCTTTGTCGCCGCTACGAGCCAGCGCTAGCTTAATCAGAGGCACATGCACCGCATTGCTGTCCAGAGACGCGCTGGGCGCCTGCGGGCGCTCAATGAGGTCTCGTTTTAGCGCAGCACCCAGAGTGTCTGGGCAATCAATGTAGGTACCATCCATTTCGATTTGAATCTTTATAGAGCCTTTGGGAAGCGCAAATGAAAACAACCTCACTACAGGCGATGGCTTAGGCCGTACCCCAGCAAATCCGGACAAACCTGGCGGTGTGGCCAGACCAAGTCCCACGCACTCTTTTAGCAGTATGCCAATGCCCGCGGGGTCCGCATGCTTGACGGCAATTTTCATGGAGAGTTCGCGGCAGCTAGCGACATTAGCATTACCGCCGTACTGGCTCTCTGCGCCAATTAGTTCAACACTGGTTTCAGTATAATCAGGCAAGCCCACCATCTTAAGCGTTCTGCGTGACGCGATGAAAATAGCGGCAGCCAGCTTATTGGCTTTCTTGTCGGCATCAAACCCATAAAAAGACATGGTGGTGCCGCCACGGAATTGATCGGCATAGGTGCTACACACCTTATAACTATCTGGCGCGGCCAAACCGGTAGCACCCTTCACTTTAACCAGATTTTCTCCGACCTCAGTCAGTGTGACCTTGGAGAAGTCGCAGACCACATCGGGCAGGATATAGGCTTGGGGATCGCCGATTTCGTAAACCATTTGCTCGGCGATAGTGCCCACTGAGACAAGACCTCCAGTGCCCTCGGGTTTAGAGCAAACAAAGCTACCATTGGCTTCAATAGCGGCGATCGGGTAGCCAATATTTTCAAGATTGTTAGAAAGCTCCCAGTCAGTGAAGTTGCCCCCAGTAGCCTGTGGCCCACATTCTAAAATGTGTCCGGCAAGAGAGCCCATGGCAAGCTGATTAAGATCATCACGACCCCAACCAAAGGCATTAATACAGGCGCCCAGAGTCACTGCGCTATCAACACAGCGCCCAGTAACCACTATGTCAGCGCCTTCTTGTAACGCTCTTGCCACGGGGAAAGCACCCAAATAAGCATTGATACTGGCCACTTTGTCCACGGGAGGAAAATCATCACCCGAGAACATTTCTTTGTAGCCATGCCCTGCAATTTCATCACGCTGGCTAATCATGTCATCACCCAACACACAGGCCACCTTGAGATTAAGACCCAGGTCAGCAATGACCGAGCGCAGCGCATTTGCACACGCCTGAGGATTGACACCCCCGGCATTAGACACAATGCGCACACCCTGGCGAGCAATTTCTTTAAGGTTAGGTTTCATCGCGGCACTCACAAAATCTAAGGCATAGCCGGTATCTGGGTTTTTAGCCCTAGCTCGCGCCATAATCGACATGGTAATTTCGGCAAGATAGTCATAGACGATAAAATCTACGTTTTCATCTTTTAATAACTGTGGCGTCGAACGCGCAGCATCACCCCAAAAACCACTAGCACCTGCAATACGTAACTTCTTGTCACTCATCTTGATTACTCCCTGAGATAGTCCAAAACGCCGTACATCTAACCAGATGGTACGTTGTCGTGACTATTTAATCTTTGGATTGTATGCCATCAACATGAGAGCCTATGCCAATCATGATTGAGGCAAACTGGCCGATAGGTCCCTGGTTTTACTCCTTTCAAGATAAATTGACGCCGCAATAAAGCTCGCAGGGGCCGCCCAAGCAATAATGTCAGAGATTAATAAGGCCTTAGTCAGAGGCTCAAAAACTCCATTAGCTAAAAAGGCATCGCTGAGGACACCCGTTAAGCCAGCTCCTATACCAAGCCCAAGAAGATTGCAGGCGACCAGCAGTAGGCCCGTCATAACACCTCGCAATCGCACTGGCGTCAGATCCTGAACCGTTGCAAACGCTGGGCCATAAAAGGAACTTACGCTAAACATGCCGGCTGCCATCCCAACATAAAATAAAGCAGATGAGGGCGATACAAAGCGAAAAGAAATTAGCAATGGACTTACTGCCAGCATCAAGTAAGCAAGGAATCTTACTCTTCCGCCTTTGTAGCGGCTCTGATACCAATCACTGAGTACACCTCCTAAAAAAGTACCCGCCGTGCCAAATATGATGTAGATGAAGCCATAAGTGGCGGTTATTTCGCCAAGGCCAAAGCCTCTCTCTCGCTCTAGCCAAACAATCGCAAACTGACCAGCGCCCAACGGTATATGCAAAAATACCGCTCCAATCATAGTCCAGGCTAGGGCTGGAGTAGATTTGACAATCGAGAACACCTCAGAGACAACTCTTTGCCAATTACCCGTCATTAAGTCCTCTTCATTCTCCTCCGCTAGCCCAATACTCTGCTCTTCCATAGCGCCACGCTTGGGATCCTTCAAAAACAATAATCCCAATGCTAGTATCAGACCCAAGGCGCCTAAGACAAAAAAGCAATTACGCCAGCCGATCATTGGTCCAAAAACAGCGGCAAAAACAAAACTACCTCCCGCGCCCAAGGGTACACCGAGATAATAGATCCCCGTGGCTGTGCCTCTTTTAGTCTTTGGGAAAAGATCAGAGATCAGAGATATAGCCGATGGCGCCATGGCTGACTCGCCCACACCAATAAATAGGCGCGCCATGCCTATCTGGAAAAAGTTTTTGGCCATACCCGACACGGCAGTGAGAACGCTCCACAGTACGAGACCCACTGCAATCAATCGCGGCCGATGTACTCGATCAGCCAGAGCTCCCATAAATAAACCCATAATGGAGTAAAAAAACACGAAGATAAGCCCTGTCAAGAGGCCGAACTGAGAGTCACTCAGGTCAAGGTCTTCAATAATAACCGTGCCAAAACTAACAATTATGGTTCGATCAACCATATTTAAGATATTCAGGACTAATAAAAATATCAATATCCCGGTCGCACCCTTTGCTGGCCCCTTCGTTTCCATTCAGCGGATTCCTATTTTTTATAAGATAGATTTAAAGATTAGTACTCGGCAGTGTTAACTTAGTTGGTTGGTTGGTTGATAGCTTCACCATAGCTAGCAAAGCATTGACCTTATTAGGCGCACAATCTTCGATTAGAATACCAGTTCATCGACCTATAAAGCTAATAAGCATATGCGAATTTGGTTTAACCTAAATATTTATTATAAACCGTTTTATAGATCGCGAATATTGTCACTATCGCGACAGCTAATAAGGTTATATTTCTGGTACTCTGATCGTTGACACGTTAAGTATTGATTTTGTTGGCTGAGGTTCTTAAAGCGTGTATTGTATCGTCGAGCGCTCCGCTTATTAGCGGAGCTCTATAACATTTACAAAAAGGAGCGTTAGTATGTCACTTGAACTAGTAACAGCAGGATTGCAAGAAAAAGTAGGTGAAGATTGCGGATTAGGCGCGACATTGAAGTTTGATTTCGGTGATGATGGCCTGATCGTTTTGGATGCGACTCAAGTGCCAAATACCGTTAGTAATGAAGATGCCGATGCACAATGTACCATGGTTATTAGTATCGAAAACTTTATGGAAATGG